>Ga0172379_10002463_pt1 | contig 32585 bp, 34 predicted proteins | sample GrowelOW334metaG_FD_119756 | JGI IMG/M metagenome (GOLD analysis project Ga0172379, IMG submission 119756) | Groundwater microbial communities from an aquifer near a municipal landfill in Southern Ontario, Canada - Groundwater well OW334 metaG | ecosystem: Environmental > Aquatic > Deep...
GGTCGAGACGGTATTCGGTGAGTAACATGATGTGGCTTTCTTAATTATCCGAGAGACGTATCTCGGTGATGATGGCTTCCCCGCCAATTTTGCCACCAGGTTCGATGTGGCGGACTTTGACGGGCAGTAATCGGTGCTCTTGCGAGAACCATATCTCCAGACCTTCTTTGCCAGCGGGTTGCAGTTTACGGAAGTGTACCGTGTGTAGTTTTCCCATGCGGGTGATCAATGCCTCATCGGTGGTAACTTCGAAGCGGTATTTATCCAGATTGTGTCCGTTAGTGACCGAGATAGGCAATACGTCTCCATCGGCAGGAAGCGGTGGGAACTGATACAAGATGCTCAACATATCCTGTGCATCTGTGGGCATATCGATTTCTTGGCCGTCAGCAAAGACCAACTTGTTCTTTTCTCGATCAAAGGTGGCTTGGTAGGATCGCGTTCCATTCTCATCTGTTTTATCTTCGGTGAACTTGCGCGGGAACAACAGTTGTCCATCTGACATCCCCCAACTGCTCTGCTTTAGGGTGAACGACTTCACCATTCGTGCGAGGCCGATCGTTTGCGTCGTTGAGTCTAGCTTGTATTGCCCATCATCGAATTCGAGGGTGTGGATGGTCTCACCCACGACCATGCCATCACTGCCTAACTTCACTTCGAATCTGAGGCGAGCGTGCTTGGGGAGTGGGGGGCGCGGTGGGGTGGCAGATGTCGATTCGGCCACGCTACTTGCTGCAATCACAGTACTTTCAGCATCGAGCGCCTCTGTTGCCAGCGCTGCCAAACTATCTGTCTCAGCCATACTGCTCGTGGTGGCTACGCTACTTTCTGCAGAGATTTCTTTGACATCTGTTTGTTTGACGACAGGCAGTTGTTCTAATGGGGTGGCTGCGGGCGGTTTGCTGCGCGGTTTCTTTGCTGCGGGCAGTCTTGCTTGGCGTGAGACGGGTTCCAATTTTGCCATCAAGGGCGGCAGTTCTGGAGTGGATGCAGGTAGTTCGATGTTGGGTATCCACAGGAATATCGCGTGAACGATGAGCGATATTGCAAGTGCGGCGATGATGCGCTGCTTGGGTGTGGACAACGGAACGTTCACGGAACGATTTTGAGGTCGGTAAGGACTTGAGTCAGTGAGTTGCTACCGTCTTCGGTGAAGACCACTTTGCAGGGTACGAAGTTGTGATCGATGGCTAGCCACACGTTCGATCTCTTTGGGATGTTCATGGGGAGCGAGGTCAGGTTGTAGCTACGCATGGTGCCGAACGAGGTGGTGACGGTCTGTTCGGGTTTCACTTGGTAGTGCATCTTTTCGATGATGCTGCCGTTGGACATGTCCAATTTCACTTCCAACTTTCCGCGTGGCGGTTCGGCCACGAACTGATACATCATGCTCAGACGATCTTGTGTGCCCAGAGCGAGGGGTAGCTGGCGGATGCCGCCGTTGTCACGGTGGATGAGCTCGTGACGCGCCCAATCGAATTCTGCGGCACTGTTCTTGTGGCTATCTTGTGCGCGTTTGTGCGTGTACTTGAGTGGAAGCAATCCGCGCTCACCGATATCACCGTCGCTAGTGGCGACAATGGTCTCAGGCTTGAAGAGAGCGAGCAGACCAACGGGTTTGGTGATGGACTCGATGTGGTATTGATTGCCATCACGCACGAAGACCTCGCGCACTTTGGCTAGCGTCACCCCTTTTACTTGCAAATCGTAATTCGCTTCGATGCGATGCGGTATCTCTGCCGCAAAGAGTGGGGTGGAGAGGGAAAACAAAGCGAGTGTGAGCAGAGTGCGCATGTCGTTAGTCTAACCCAGGCGAGATGAGCGTCGTACCGCGCTGCTCAAGACGGTCTGTTTCGACGCGACCTTGCGCATTCAAGTGCACATTTCCATTACACAGCCAGCGCACTGCCTGAGGGAACACGCGATGCTCTTCGTGCAAGACTCGCGCTGACAAAGTCGCGGGAGTGTCGTCCTGTCGCACAGGGACGGCAGCCTGGATGATGATAGGGCCGTGATCGAGATCGGCGGTGACGAAATGGATGGTGCAACCGTGGATCTTTACTCCATCCTTTAGTGCACGTTCATGTGTGTCCACTCCTGTGTAAGCTGGGAGCAGAGAAGGATGGATATTGATGAGACGACCAGCATAGTGATTGACGAAACCCGCTGTGAGGATGCGCATGAAGCCAGCGAGCACGACGAAATCAGGTTGGTGGCGGTCTATCTCTTGCGCCAGTGCAGCGTCGAACGCTTCGCGGCTGGCGAAGTCCTTGTGCGAGATCGCTGCGGTAGCGACACCGTGTTGTTTAGCGATCTCCAACCCTGCGGCATCGGCCTTGTTGCTGATGACAGCCGCCACCTCACAAGGCAACTTCGCCTTCAGCAACGCTTCCATGTTGCTGCCACGACCGGAGATGAGGATGAGGATGCGCTTCACGTTGTTCAACGTACCTGAGTCTGGTGTTCGTCGCCGCTACGTGCGCGAATCACGCCGATGCGTGACACGGTCTCGCCTGTGGCTTGCAGATGCTTGATTGCTGCATCGGCATCGGTTGCTGCAACCACGACGACCATGCCGATTCCACAGTTGAATGTGCGGAACATCTCTTGTGCTTCGACGTTGCCGCCTTCACGCAACCAGTCGAACAGTTTCGGCATCTTCCATGTCTTGCTGTCGATGTCAGCGACGACGTTGCTTGGCAACACGCGCGGCACGTTCTCGGTGATGCCGCCGCCAGTGATGTGAGCCATGCCTTTGACGGTGATGGTCTGCATCAGGCTCAACATCGGCTTCACGTACAAACGTGTCGGCGCCATGATGCAGTCAGCCAGCGAACGGTCGCCGTCGAACTTGGCGTTCAGATCAGGTTTGCTACGCTCGATGATCTTGCGCACCAGTGAGTAGCCGTTGGAGTGCGCGCCGTTGGAAGCGAGCCCCAGCACCACGTCGCCCGCTTTGATGTGTTCGCCCGTGATGATTTTGGATTTTTCCACCACGCCGACTGCGAAGCCTGCGAGGTCGTATTCGCCGACGGGATACATGCCTGGCATCTCGGCCGTTTCGCCACCGATCAATGCGCAACCAGAATCTTCACATCCCTTGGCGATACCTTTGATGACTTCAGTGGCGGCAGGCACGTCCAACTTGCCGCAGGCGAAATAGTCTAGGAAGAACAGCGGCTCGGCACCCTGCACCAAGATGTCGTTCACGCTCATGGCGACCAAGTCGATACCGACCGTATCGTGACGATTGAGCTCGAAAGCGAGCTTGAGTTTGGTGCCTACGCCGTCGGTGCCGGACACCAGCACGGGTTCTTTGAATTTCTTAGAGATCTCGACCAGACCGCCGAAGCCGCCGATGCCGGACAGGACTTCAGGGCGCATGGTGCGCTTGGCAAAGGGCTTGATGTTCTCGACCAATTGGTCGCCAGCATCGATATCTACACCCGCGTCGCGGTAGGAAAGGGAATTGGATGGGGTGTTCAAGTTGAGTTCTCGCTTTCTAAACTGTAAAGTGCCGACAATTTTTCAAAGCCGAATTTTACCCGAAATGACCGTATCCCGCTCTGCCGCAATGCAATGGTTGGCTGTTGCCGTCGTCCTGTTCGGGGCACTGTATCTGCTCGGCCCCATCCTCGCCCCTTTTGTGGCGGCGGCCATCCTTGCTTACATCTGTAACCCCTTGGTAGCACGTTTGTGTGCCTGGAAGCTGCCCCGCACCTTGGCCGTGGTGCTGGTGATGTTGGGGCTGGTGCTGGCCTTTGTGGTTTTGCTACTCATCATGTTGCCACTGTTGCAGAAGGAAATTGGACTGCTGATGGTGCGTGCGCCTGAGTGGTTGGAGACGGCACGTGTTCGCTTACTTCCCCTATTGCAGCAGTGGTTCGGTATCAGCATCGAGTGGGACGTGCAGGCGTTGAAGAACCTGCTGATTTCACATTGGCAGAGTGCGGGTGGTGTGGCAGCCAAGCTGTTGCCGTGGTTAGAGAGTGGTGGTGGCATGTTGCTAGGGTTGCTGGTCAATCTCCTGCTCATCCCTGTGGTGATGTTCTATTTGTTACGGGATTGGAACGACATCGTCCAACGTGTCGACCACATGATCCCGCGTCATTGGCATGCCAAAGTGAGCGAGATCGCAGGCGAGGCGGATGGCGTGTTGGCCGAGTTCTTACGCGGGCAACTCTCCGTGATGTTGCTGATGAGCGTGTTCTATGTGGCAGCGCTGTGGCTGGTTGGGCTGGAGTTCGCTTTGCCTATCGGCATCGTTGCGGGATTGTTGGTGTTCGTACCTTACCTCGGCATGGTGCTCGGTTTGGGCTTGGCGACCTTGGCGGCAGCCATGCAATTCACTGCTTTGAGTGATGTCGTGATGGTGTGGGCAGTCTTTGGCGCAGGGCAATTGTTGGAGGGCATGGTGGTCACGCCATGGTTGGTGGGCGAGCGTATCGGTCTGCACCCGCTGGCGGTCATCTTCGCTTTGCTCGCCTTTGGCCAACTGTTCGGTTTCTTTGGTGTGTTGCTGGCGTTACCGCTGGCAGCCATCCTGCTGGTCGTGTTGCGTCATTCACGTGAGCGTTATCTGAACAGCGAGATGTATAACAAGCCATGACCCAAATGCTATTGGGCATCGCGCCTGAGTGGATACCTTCCCTAGAGAATTTCGTTGCCGGACGCAATGTGGAATTGCTGTCCGCCTTGCGCCACGCTTTATCTTCGTCGCAAGGTGAACGTTGTCTCTATGTGTGGGGTGAGGCAGGTAGTGGCAAGACCCATCTGTTGCAAGCCATCGTGGTCAGTGCGCGCAGTGCGGGAAGAACGGCCATCTGTTTGTGCGGTGCAGTGCCACAGCTGAATGAGGTGGTCGCAGTGGATGATGTCGAGATGCTGGATGACGAGGCGCAGATCGTGCTATTCACTTTGTACAACCGTATGCGCGAGAGTGGTGGACTGTTGATCATCAGCGGCAAGCAAGCACCTGCATTCTTGAAGTTGCGCGATGATTTGCGTACCCGTCTAGGCTGGGGTTTGGTGTACCAAGTACATGCATTGAATGATGCCGAGAAGGCGGAAGCCTTGCGCCAGCATGCGCAAGCACGTGGCTTTGAGTTGCCCAGCGAAGTGACGAGCTATCTGTTACGTCATGGAAGGCGTGACCTACCATCCCTCTTAGGGACGCTAGATGCGCTGGATGAACGTTGTTTGCGACTAAAGAGAGGTGCAAGTGTGCCGATTCTGAAAGAAGTGATGAATGGCTGAGGTTGTGATTAAATCTCACTGCGATTCGCGCCGTTGTTAGGCTGAAATTTCAATTTAAATAAGGGAAAACATGAAAATCAAAATAATGACATTGGTAGTGGCAGGCTTGTTCCCATTGATGGCGAACGCATCTAACTTTGCTGCATATGGCAGTGCAGGTACGAATGGTTTTGGTTTGGGAGCGAGTACGTCAATCAATAACAATTTGGGCGCGCGCCTAGGCTTTAATACTTTTAAGATAAGCACGACTCAACAAGATGCCAATGGTAACTACGGTGTCGATCTAAAGCTGATGACAGTGTCTGGCTTAGCTGATTACTATCCATGGGCGGGCAAGTTCAGAGCGACAGCAGGTGCGGTGTATAACGGTAACAAGGCGACAATCACCGCCCAACCGACAGGAGCTGGAAGCTATGTGTTCAACGGGGTGACCTATACATCTTCCGATGTTGGTGCATTTTCGGGAGAAATGACTTTCAATAGTGTTGCTCCTTATCTGGGTATCGGTTGGGGTAATCCGGCGGCACAAGATAAGCAGTGGGGCATGACCATGGATATCGGCGTTCTGTTTCAAGGTTCGCCCAAAGTCAAGAATACAGTAGCTTGTGGCGCTGCAGTAGTTACTGCGGGAGGATGTGCTGGCTTGCAGAGCAACGTCTCTGCAGGAGCTGCTCAATTAGAAACAGATTTGAAGAACTTCAAATACATGCCAGTCGTCAATGTTGGCATCTCATATCGTTTCTAAAGCAGTTGGTCGTTTTGAGTGACGTAAGCCTGCTGCGATGCAGGCTTCGTTTTTTGAGATTAGGAGTGATGGTGAATCTAGCTTTATTCGATCTGGACAATACTTTGTTGAGTGGGGACAGTGACTTTGAGTGGTCGCAGTTCTTGGTCGAGCAGGGGATACTCGACCGTGAGTTGTTCGAAGCGAAGAATCTCGCGTTCTACGAACAATACAAGGCCGGAACCTTGAACATTGAGGAATTCCTAGAATTCCAACTTGCCCCCCTGTCGCGTCACTCGCGTAAGGTCTTGGATGGGTGGCATGAGGAGTTCATGCGCATCAAGGTGCGCCCGATGATGGGGGCGCAAGCCAAAGCCTTGGTGGAGAAACATCGCGCGGCTGGCGATATCTGCATGATCGTTACCGCGACCAATAGTTTTGTCACCGCGCCCATCGCACGCGAGTTCGGTGTCGAGCATCTGATCGCTACCGATCCGGAGCATAAGAACGGCGAGTTCACAGGCGGTGTCGCTGGAGTGCCGAGCTTTCGCGAAGGCAAAGTGGTACGCATGGAGCAGTGGCTGGCCGAGCGTGGGTGGGGCTGGGATAGCTTCGAGCAATCTTGGTTCTACAGCGATTCTTTGAATGACCTGCCTTTACTGGCCAAGGTGAAACATCCTGTGGCGGTCGATCCGGATGCGACGCTGCGTGCACATGCGGAGAAACACGGTTGGCCCGTGCTTTCCCTGCGCTGATTTCTGGGATTTTGCTGGGGTGTATAATCCCCTCCGTCGCCGCACCCTTTGCGGCGACTTCACTTTCTAGATAATGATAAAAAGACTGATCAAACGAGTATTCGGTAAATCGGCTGCGACACGCGCTGTGGGCGCTGCGCTGGTGATTCCCTTTGAGGCGCACAAGGTGAGCCGCGATGGCATCAGCTTCGGCGCTAAGCGCGTCACCGATGGTCTGCAAGCAGCGGGGTTCAAGGCCTTCGTGGTGGGCGGTGCGGTGCGCGACCTGCTGCTGGATAAACAACCCAAAGATTTCGATGTGGCAACGGATGCCACGCCAGAAGAAGTGCGCCGTGTGTTCCGCCGCGCACGCATCATCGGCCGCCGTTTCAAGTTGGTGCATGTGATGTTCGGCGAGGAGACAGTCGAGGTCTCCACCTTCCGTCGCGCCATCGACGCGGAAGATGCAGAGACCGACGAACACGGCCGCATCCTGCGTGACAATGAGTTCGGCGACCAACAGCAGGATGCCGCACGGCGTGACTTTACCGCCAATGCGCTGTTCTATGATCCGACTACGCAAGAGATATTCGACTACCACAACGGCTACGCCGATATCCGTGCCAATATCTTGCGCATGATTGGTGATCCCGAGGTGCGTTACCGCGAAGATCCGGTGCGCATGCTGCGTGCGGTGCGTCTCTCTGCCAAATTGGGCATGAAGCTCGATCCTGCGACTGCCGCCCCCATCTCCAAGATGAAAGGCTTGTTGAGCAACGTGCCGGAAGCACGCATGTTCGATGAGATGCTCAAGTTGTTGTTGTCCGGTCATGCGCTGGAGTGCATCAAGAAGTTGCGCCAGATGGAATTGCACCATGGCATGTTGCCCATGTTGGACGTCATTCTTGAACAACCGATGGGCGAGAAGTTCGTCATGTCGGCACTGAAGAATACCGATGACCGCATCGCCGCTGAGAAGCCTACATCCCCAGCATTCCTTTTTGCTGCGTTGCTATGGCATGAGGTGCTGGCGACTTGGAAGATCAAGCAAGAAGCGGGAGAGCGTCCTATCGCTGCGATGCATGCAGCGATGGATGAAGTGTTGGAGCGTCAACGTGCGCAACTCGCCATCCCTCGTCGTTACGACACCGTGATGAAGGAGCTGTGGGTGTTGCAACCGCGCTTCGAACAACGCGGTGGGCAACGTCCGATGCGTTTGCTTGCATTGCCGCGCTTCCGCGCCGCTTACGATTTCATGCTGTTGCGTTGCCAGAGTGGTGAGTCGGAAGTGGAACTGGGAACATGGTGGGAAGAGTTCCAACATGCCAGTGAAGAGCGTCGCGCCGAGATGTTGTTGCCCGACACCGCAGGTCCTAAGAAACGCCGCCGCCGCACCAAGAAACCATCTAATGCCGTACAGGCGGAACTGCCGATAGACTAATGGAGCACGTTGCATTCGTCGGGTTGGGCAGCAATCTGGCTGAGCCCTTGTCGCAGGTCGCGCATGCCATCACTGCGATGGATAAGCTGCCACACACGCGTGTGGTGAAGCGCTCGTCTATGTATCGCAGTGCTCCCGTTGGCTATCTCGATCAGCCTGATTTCATCAATGCCGTGGTGCAGGTCGAGACAGAATTGACGCCGCATGATTTGTTGGAAGCCTTGCTGGCATTAGAGCTTGAATGCGGTCGCACGCGCGAGTTCCTCAATGCGCCGAGAACCTTGGATCTGGATGTATTGATGTATGACGATCTCATCCATCACGAGCATGGCTTGACCATCCCGCATCCGCAGATGCATCTACGTGCTTTCGTGTTGCAGCCCTTGGTTGAGATCGCGCCAAACTGCGTGATCCCGGGGGTGGGTAGGGCGGACGAAGCATCACAGCGTTGCGCAGGGCAATCACTGGAGCGGTTGAATGTCTCTGAGTAAATATCGCTATATCGTTGTCGAAGGCCCCATCGGTGTCGGCAAGACCAGTCTGACCAAGCGATTGGCCGAGCACGCCGAGGCGCAGATACTGCTTGAGAAACCCCAAGAGAATCCATTCCTGTCTCGGTTCTATGATGACCCAGAGAGATACGCGCTACAGACGCAATTGTTCTTCCTGTTTCAGCGCATCAATGAGGTGCGAGATCTGGCGCAGATGGACATGTTCCAAAGTCGCACCATCTCCGACTACCTGTTCGAGAAAGATGCTTTGTTCGCGCGCCTCACACTGAGTGATGACGAATACAAACTCTACCAATCCATCTACCAAAGCCTTGCCCCACAAGCGCCAAGTCCGGATTTGGTGATCTACTTGCAAGCCTCCACCGAATCTTTGATCGAGCGCGTTAGACGTCGCGGTCATCGTTACGAGCGCGCCATCTCCGATGATTATCTGACTCGCCTGTCCGAGAGTTACGGCGAGTTCTTCCATCACTACGAGACAGCCCCTCTGCTGGTGGTGAATAGCGAGTATCTGAATTTTGTGGATAATGACAACGACTTCAAATTGTTACTAGACCGCATCGACAAGATGCGTGGACGGCGCGAATACTTCAACGTCGGCAGTAATTAAATATTGTTTTCCTCGTTCCCATCTTCTCCCGCTTGCGGGAGAGGATAGAGGAGAGGGCTAGAGAGGGCTTGATGCGTAAGACACTCACTACATTGCAGAACATGCGCGGCAAGGGCGAGAAGATCGCCGTGCTGACCTGTTACGACGCCAGTTTCGCCACGCTGTTGGAGAACAACGGTGTCGATGTGCTGCTGGTCGGTGATTCGCTCGGCATGGTGATTCAAGGCCGCGAGAGCACCTTACCTGTCACCATCGAGCAGATGGCATACCACACCGCTTGCGTCGCAGCAGGCGCGCAACAAGCCTTCATCATTGCTGACATGCCCTTTGGCACTTCACAATTCTCCGCCCGCGAGACGTTCTCACATGCCGTGCAGTTGATGCAGGCTGGTGCGGAGATGGTCAAACTCGAAGGCGGTGTCGAGATGACCGAAACTATTCATTTCCTCACTTCGCGTGGTATTCCCGTCTGCGCACACATCGGCCTCACTCCGCAGTCGGTACATCAGCTGGGCGGTTACCGCGTACAGGGCAGAGGTGATGTTGCGGCACAGCGCCTGCGTGACGATGCGATCGCCTTGCAGCAAGCGGGTGCGGGCATGGTGTTGATGGAGGCTGTGCCTGCAGTGCTAGCCACAGAGATCACCGATAGTCTTTCCGTTCCCACCATCGGTATCGGTGCGGGTGCGGGCTGCTCCGGACAAGTGTTGGTGCTGCACGATATGCTGGGCATCTACCCCGGCAAGAAAGCGCGTTTCGTCAAAGATTTCATGCCGGGCGCTAGTTCCATCGCGCAAGCCGTTGCCAACTATGTCGCCGAAGTGAAGTCGGGCGCATTCCCTGCTGTAGAGCATTCTTTCTGATGCGACTCATCCATTCAGTAGTCGAGCTACGCGCCCATCTGGCGCAGCAGCGCGCCATTGCCTTCGTCCCCACCATGGGCAATCTGCACGAGGGGCATATCGAGTTGGTGCGCATGGCGAAGCAGCGCGGAACATGCGTGGTGGTGAGTATCTTCGTCAATCCCTTGCAGTTCGGCCCTAACGAAGACTTCGATAAATATCCGCGTACTTTGGAGGCTGACTGCGCCAAGCTACAAGGTTTGGCCGATGTGGTGTTCGCACCCGCTGTCAGCGACATGTATCCAGAACAGCAGACTCTATACGTCGAGCCGCCACCCATCGCCAATGAGTTGTGCGGTGCGTTCCGTCCCGGTCATTTCCGTGGCATGGCGACCGTGGTGTTGAAGCTATTCAATCTGGTGCAGCCGCAAATCGCCATCTTCGGTAAGAAGGATTACCAGCAACTCGCCATCATTCGGCAGATGGTCACGCAGTTCAATCTGCCCATCGAGATCGTGGGTGCTGAGACTTCGCGCGCGGCGGATGGCCTAGCCTTGAGCTCGCGCAACCAATATCTTTCTCCAGAAGAGCGAACTGAAGCCGTTCATCTGTATCGAACGCTGACCGATGTGGCGAACGAACTTAAGGCTGGATACAAAGACCTTGCTGCGATTGAGTCGAAAGCCAGCCAAGCCCTTGCCAATCGTGGATGGCAAGTGGAGTATGTGGCCATCCGTAGTCAGAACGGCCTAATTAAACCGGCAGATGGAGAGCAAAAGCTGGTGGTTGTCGCGGCAGCAAGGCTGGGCAAGACTCGATTGATCGATAACCTTGAGGTTTGTCTTTAGGGCGTCGTTGTTTATAATGCGCGCCCCGAAGTTGGGATAAGGAAGCAACTGATAATGCAACGAACCATGCTACAAGCGAAATTGCACCGTGTGCGCGTAACGCAGTCTGAGCTGCATTACGAGGGTTCGTGCGCCATCGACGACGACCTGCTGGAAGCCTCTGGCATCAAAGAATACCAACAGATAGACATCTACAACGTCACCAACGGCGAACGCTTCACCACCTACGCTATCCGCGCTCAACGTGGTTCGCGCACCATCTCAGTGAACGGCGCGGCCGCGCACAAGGCTGGTCCCGGCGACATTCTGATCATCGCTGCCTATTCCATCTATTCTGAGATGGAGATGCAGAAATACCACCCGTCCCTCGTCTATGTGGACGAACACAACCGCATCATCGCGCATCGCGAAAACATCCCTGTTCAAGCGGCGTAGATCGCTTGGTTTCGAGCCACGCAAGTTCCCAGAATACAGCGAGGTCGTGAGGACACACTATGGATAAAACAGTAAAGATCAGCGCTTACAGTGCTCCGACCAAGGGACTTGTTCAGCCGCAAAACATCTCGAAGGACAAGTTCGTCGCGCTTGAGCTGGAACAGAAGCAAGCGCAGCTCGATGAAGAACGGAACAAGTCTCTCGAATTGCTCAAGAACGTCGTTCAGTTGCGCGAGAGCCTGAAGCAAGAGCAAGCCAAAGCGGCTGAGCAAGAAGCGAAAGCTGTACAGCTCGAAGCCAAGTTGAACAAAATGGTTGCGCTGGAGGAGAGTCAGATCGCCAAGCGCAATGCACAGATCGAAGAAGAAAAGAAATACTCCCTCGAACTGATGCGCACCATCGAGGAGCTGAAAGAAAAGATCAAGCAAGAAAAGGCCCGATCGGCTGATATCGCCGACAGTGGTGTCCAGCTCGAAGCCAAGTTGCAAGAGATCATCGTGCTAGAAGCAAAGATAAAAGACTTGTCTGGCGTTCTCAATAAGATCATCAGCATCGCCGAAGCGGCAAAGGTGGTGGCTGACAAGTAAGGCGTGTAGGTGATGCCCAAGTGAACAAAGCCCGCGCAAGCGGGCTTTGTGTTTGGAGCAGAGCTAGGTCAACGCGCCTGCTTACGCGCGGCCAAAATCTTGCATAGATGTTCGTCGTTAGGGAATATCGTGCAATGTGCCACATCATCCAGTAGATGTTGGATCTCTTCCAAAGTGAAATGAGCCATCAGTCGATTGGCGATCTCCGGTTCCACAGGCAGCATGCGCGATTGACCATTGGGCAGATTGAAGCGGAAACCGGCAAGCCGGTTCAGATCGCCGTCCGCTTTGCTCAATGCTTCCTGTTCCAATTCCAGCGTGTCGTAAAAGGCCTCGACCTCATCGGACAATTCATCCGAAATATCCTCTGAGACCTCGACCACCATTCCCATCGGATCGTCTGTGGCAATGAAGGGCACACCGCGTTGCTCGGCAAAGGTCACGAATCTGTCGCGTAGCGTTGCATCAAAGAATATGTACTCGATCATGGCGTGTGTTCATCGGGCTAGGGGCGGGCATCCTGCCTTGTGATGTTTACGAAAGCAATCACCCGAATGGGGAGGCTTCATTCACGCAGGTACATTCTTCGTGCCGCAAGTGGATATCGAGTGCCAGCACGCTTAGTCGTTTCGTGGCTGCTTTCGACCCGTTCGGCACGATGCATAAGCGAATCACTCAAGCATATTGAATCCTTTGAAGAATTTCAGGGTGTGCAGCCTTGTTTATGAAATCTCAGAATATTAGAATATTCTTAATTATTGAAGGGTTAATGGTGCGATTGGTCAGTCATCCCAAGTTTGGTTTTAGGTCTATCGGAGGTACATCAAAATGTTTAAAGTCATCGGTGGTTTTTTTCTGGGATTGATCGTGGTGGGTGTGTTGGCTTATACCTACGCAGGTAGCCTCATGTTCAGAGAGATCGAGAGTCCGTTCGGCGTCGAAGAGACCGTCGCGCGTATCCAGCAGAACATCCAAGGCGTGGGTAACGGTTGGGCGTTGTCCGGTTTGCGTAATCCGGGCAAAGCTGTCGAGGCGGCTGGTGGCAACACCTTGCCAGTGATGATGGTGGAGGCGTGTAGCACCAAGTATTCCGGTCCCATCCTCAAGGACGATTCTGTGCGCTTCCTTTCCATCCTGATGCCATGCAAGGTGTCCGTGTACAAGAAGAACGATGGTAAGACCTACATCGGTATGATGAATGCGGGTTTGATGGGCAAGATGTTCGGCCCGATGGTAGGTGATGTGATGGGCGAGGTCGCCAAGGATCAAGAGAAGTTCGTCAAATTCGACCCAAGCAAGCCAGCGCCTGAAATGATCAAGGGCATGCCCGGCGCAGCGACAGGTGGTGCGGGCGGCGGCGCAGCAGGCGGCTGCTAAGCGGAACCTCGTTCCGTTATTTTCCTAGATCATTCAAGGGGACATCATGTCAGTTAGACCCAAACTCATCCTGTCGGCAGCGGCCATCGCGGCCATGCTGACAGCGCTGGTCGCGTTCGCGATGCCAGCCAAACCCGAGGCAGCGCCTGCACAACAGGCGGCGGCCACTCCCAAGAAAGAAAGTGACTCCACTGCTGATCACAGCAAGTTCAAAGAACTACAAAAGAACTTCAAGACCGGCCCGGAAGTGACCGAGGCTTGTTTGATCTGCCACACTGAGGCAGCCAAGCAAGTGCAGCACACCAAGCACTGGACATGGGAATCGAAAGATCCCAAGACGGGGCAAGTGCGTGGCAAGAAGAACATCATCAACAACTATTGCACTGCCGTCCTCTCCAACGAGAAGGACTGCATGGCCTGTCACGCAGGTTACGGCTGGAAGGACAGTAGCTTCGACTTCTCAGTGCAGAAGAACGTGGACTGCTTGGTGTGCCACGACAACACCGGTACGTATCGCAAGTTACCGGGGAACGCAGGACATCCCGTGTACAAGCGCCGCGAGTTTCCGCCCAAGTCTGGCAAGTTCGTCGAAGCGGTCGATCTGAAGAGAGCGGCGCAGAGCATCGGTATGCCGACGCGTACCAACTGTGGCGCATGTCACTTCTTCGGTGGCGGAGCGAACGGAGCCAAGCATGGCGATATGGATAGTTCATTGCAGCATCCAGGAAAATATCTGGACGTGCACATGAACGAGAAGGGATTGAACTTCACCTGCACCGAATGTCATGCGACCAAGAGTCACGAAGTGTCGGGTAGCCGCTACAACACCTCGGCAGCGATGACAGGGCCGGCACATATTCGCGGTAAGGCAGATGCATCGCCTGCTGCATGTCAGTCCTGCCACGGCGACAAGCCACACTCGACGAAGCATGCGTTGCTCAACCAACACACTGACAAGCTCGCTTGCCAGACCTGCCACATCCCTGAATTCGCCCGTAACGACATCGGCACCGAACTCAGCTGGGATTGGTCCAAGGCCACCATCATGGGGCCCGATGGCAAGCGCATGGTACGCAAGGACAGCGCAGGTCGTCGTTCCTTCGATTCTCAAAAAGGTCAGTGGAAATGGGAGTCGTATGTGATCCCTGAATATCGTTGGTTCAACGGCACCTCGACCTATAAAGTCATCGGCGACAAGATCGATCCGACCAAGACCGTGCAGTTGAGCGTCGTGGGCGGCGGCCCGAACGATCCGGAGTCACGTATCTGGCCGACCAAGGTGCATCGCGGTAAACAGCCTTACGATGTGGAGAACAACTACCTGACCGTGCAACACACCGGTGGGGAAGATGCGACTGCGTTGTGGCACAACTATGATTGGCAAAAAGCCATCGGCACCGGCATGAAGGCGGCGAACCTGCCTTACAGCGGCAAATTCGCCTTCGTGGATACCGAGCTCACATGGCCCATCACCCACATGGTCGCCCCCAAGGAAGACGCGCTCAGCTGTGCGCAGTGCCACAGCAAGAACGGTCGCCTGAAAGACATCCAAGGTATTTACATGCCTGCACGTGATGGCAAACATTGGCTCGATGTCATCGGCTGGTCGTTGGCTCTGCTCACCTTGATCGGTGTACTCGTTCACGGTGCCATCCGCATCTATTCCAGCAAGAAGGAGGGCTAACATCATGGCCGCTGAAAAAATATACGTGTTCAAACGCTTCGAGCGTTTCTGGCATTGGTCGCAGGCCTTGCTCATCATTGGAATGCTTACCACGGGCTTTGAAGTGCATGGCAGCTATACGCTCCTCGGCTTCGAGGACGCGGTGAGTTACCACACCGTGTTCGCATGGTCGTTGGTCACGTTGTGGGTGTTCGCCATCTTCTGGCATCTCACCACCGGCGAATGGAAGCAATACATCCCGACCACCGACAAGGTGGTGGCGATGATGCGCTTCTACTCGGTAGGCATCTTCAAAGGCGAACCGCATCCTTATCGCCCCACCAAACTGAAGAAGCACAACCCGCTGCAACGCATCGCTTATCTCGGTGTCTTGCTGTTCATTGGCCCACTGCTGTGGCTGACAGGTTGGTTCTACTTGTTCTACGGTGATTGGGCTGCATGGGGCGTGAACGGATTCCTGTCGCTGGAATGGGTGGCGTTCTTCCACACGGTCGGTGCGTTCATGATGCTGACCTTCCTCATCGCGCATCTCTATCTCACCACCACAGGTCATACGCCGACCGCTCACATCAAGGCGATGGTCACAGGATGGGAAGAAGTGGATTGAAACAATTCAAAGGTGATGGAGAAAAGCCACCCGATTGGGTGGCTTTTTTATTTACAAGAATGTTTGAGTGGAGCGCTTGGATAAACACAAGTATCATTAAAAAACTAATGGTTATTCATTCAAAGGATGAGCAAGTTGAGAAAGCACTTCGACGCCTATGTGGATTCGGCTCTGGACGCGATGTCACCGGCCAAAAAAAGACGCGTGCAGGGATATTTCGTGGCGTTGTTGCTGGTGTTGCTGGCGTTGGCGGTGAGGCTTTTGATCGCTCCAGTTGAGGCAGGTATCCCATTCTTGACGTTCTTCCCCGCAGTCACACTCGCTGCTGTTTTTGGAGGAATGGGGCCGGGGATATTGGCATTGTTGGTCTCATCTGGCATAGCGACTTACATGTTCATTCCACCGTTCGGTGAGTTGCCGCTGACGTTCCACAAAGAGGCTGTCTGGGCAAATCTGATCTTCGCCGCAGAGGAGTTGTTGGTCATCGTCGCTGTCGTTGCGATGTATCAGCAACGTGGCAAATTCATCGAGTCTTCAAATCTGGTCGAGCAACTCCATCAAACCAAGCAAGAGCTTCAGATTTCCGCCGCCGCGTTCCAAGCGCAAGAAGGCATCATGATCACAGACAGCCAATCCAAGATTTTGCGTGTGAATCAGGCTTTCAGTGAGATCACAGGTTATGCAGCAGAGGAGATCGTTGGTCTGACACCAAAGATTCTCCAATCGGGACGTCATAACGAAACCTTTTATGCGGAGATGTGGAAACAGATATTGAGTGAGGGAACATGGAGCGGGGAGATATGGGATCGGCGTAAGAATGGTGAGGTATATCCCAAGTGGTTGACGATAACCGCGATAAAAGATCAAGACGGTGTGACTACCCATTATGTCTCGTCCCAGTCTGATATCACGGAGCGCAAAGCATCCGAAGAGATGATCCACCATCTCGCTTTCTATGATTCTTTGACGAGGCTTCCAAATCGCAGGTTGTTGATGGAACGCCTGAATCAGGCTTTGTCTTCAAGTGTGCGAAACGGACGGAATGGCGCCTTGTTGTTCATCGACCTAGATAATTTCAAGACGTTGAATGACCTCATGGGGCACAACATTGGGGACATGTTACTCATGCAGGTGGCGGAGCGTGTCTCATCCGCTGTTCGTGATTGCGACACTGTGGCACGGATGGGAGGAGACGAGTTCGTTGTGATGCTCTTGGACCTTCACGAAAATATGACCGAGGCTGCGACTCAAGCCAAACAGATCGGAAAGAAGATATTGGATAACATCAATGGCGAATATTCGCTAAATGGCCATGCGCACAATTGCGGAGCCAGTATCGGTATTGCGCTCTTTAATGAAAATACACGCAGCTCTAATGAGTTGATAAAACAAGCCGACATCGCGATGTATCAGGCCAAAAAATCAGGCCGAAACTCGGTGCGTTTCTTCGATCCGGAGATGCAGGAAACGATCAAGCAACGCGCCTCTCTTGAAAAGGAACTTATAGAAGCTATAGCGCACGATCAACTCTATCTTTGTTATCAAGCCTTGGTTTCAACTGAGGGGGAGGTCGCAGGGGTAGAGGCGCTGGTACGTTGGAGGCATCCCGAACGAGGCGTTGTTCCTCCGGACGAATTCATCCCGTTGGCAGAAGAGACAAACCTTATCTTGCCCTTGGGAAATTGGGTACTTAGAACCGCATGTGCTCAATTGGCTAGTTGGGCAACTCGACCTGAGATGCAGCATCTTACGATTGCAGTGAATGTCAGTGCGCGTGAATTCAAACAAGATGAATTTGCGTCGCATGTTACTGAAATACTGGAGCAGACAGGCGCTCCCCCCGAGCGACTCAAGTTGGAGCTGACGGAAAGTATGTTGGTGGCTGATGGCGAGATCACCATAGCCAAGATGTCGGCGATCAAAGCGCTTGGTGTGGGATTCTCTCTGGATGATTTCGGAACGGGCTATTCGTCGCTGTCATACCTCAGTCGGATGCCAGTAGATATTTTGAAGATCGATAGATCGTTCGTTAGCTTGATCGAGACGGACGACAGCGCGGTTGTTATTTGCGCAGCAACGATCAATCTGGCGCATCAGTTGAATATGAAAGTCGTTGCCGAAGGCGTCGAGAACTATGCTCAAAGTTATTTCTTGAGCGGCGTACACAAAAGCGATTACCTGCAAGGCTACCTGTTTAGCAAACCACTTGAGATCGAAGCCTTCGAAGCCTTCATGAAGTCCAAGCCAGCTCGCATTAAGCTATAGAAGTAATGCTTTCGAGGTCAACGCCCTGATCGTATTGCGGCGTCTTTGAGCAAGGGCAGATATCCCATCCAGTCACTCACAGGCCCAACGTGTGAGAACAATACGATGCCGTGTTTATCCAACACGTAAGTGGTGGGGAAGACGGCCGCGATGTCGCGATCTTTCAGCGTGCCGCCACCTGCGAGTTGCAGCTTGTCATCCGACTTCGCTTGCGCGCCGGAGTCGTACAGCGGCAACTTCAAGCGATGGCGCTTCACGGCGTGCTTGGATGTGTTGAAGTCCTCGCGCACTTGTAGCAACACCATCTTGATGTCGGGCGATTTGTCCAAGGCCTGATACAGCCGCTGCAATTCTGGTAGTTCGCGTTGGCAGGGTGGGCACCATGAACCCCAGAAATGCACGATGACGACCTTTCCGCGCAACTCGGAGAGTTTCAGTCCTTTGCCAGATGCATCTTTGAACTTGATGTCATAGAAACGCTTGCCACGCTCCGCACCTGTCGCCTTACTCGACGCTTCGGTGCGACTCACATACGGCCCCCACAGACTCGCCCAGTGCTGTTTATCGAACACCACGCGATCATCCACGGCGTACAAGACACACTGTTGTTCCGATTCGAATTGGCAAGATTGCAATGCTTCTTCCGATGCTGCGCCCGCTGAAGTTTCATCGCCTTTCCAAGACCACATGCCACCGGGCGCGATGGCGAAGGCGCGATGGCCTTTGGCGGTGAGGAAAGCACGGTAGGCTTCTTTGCCACCTGCATCGAGATGGGGAATTGAATCGACATCTTGTAGATTGGAGGCGAGGGTAGGAGTGGTCGTTAAGGCCAGCAGCGTCGTGGCTATGAAGGACAGCACCATCAAACTCGAAGTACGCATGGTTCATGCTCTTTCGGAATGTTCTAAATGGTGTCCTCGACAGGAATCGAACCTGTAATTGCCCCTTAGGAGGGGGCGGTTATATCCATTTAACTACGAGGACAGCGGATGTGCGCGATGCGGCGCGCATTCTAACGTAAAATCCCACCCCCGCTGAGGGGCAAGGAGAGCGTTATGAAATGGTTGATCTTGTTCGGTTTGATCGCTGCCGTGGCTTTGTTGGTGACGCAGATGGCGCGAGCGGGGGAATTGCCCAAAGTGGGTGAGGCAGCGCCCGATTTCAACTTGTCCGATCAAGAGGGCAAGCAGCATCAGCTCAAGGATTTCGCTGGCAAGTGGCTCGTGTTGTATTTCTATCCCAAGGACGACACGCCGGGTTGCACGCAGGAAGCCTGTGCTTTCCGTGATGACCTGAGCAAGCTCACCAAGTTGGGTGCGCAAGTGGTGGGGGTGAGTGTGGACGATGGCGCGAGCCATGCCGAGTTCGCCAAGAAATATCATCTGCCGTTCCCATTGCTGGCCGATAGCAAAGCGGAAGTGGCGGCGCGTTATGGTGCATTGATGGATCTGGGCGTATTCAAGATCGCTAAGCGCTATACGTTCTTGATCGATCCACAAGGCATGGTGGCTAAGGTTTATCAAAAGGTGGAGACGTCGAGACATTCGAGCGAGATCATCGAAGATCTGAAACAGTTTCAGAAGTAGAGTCGCACGGTTCGATACATTTCCCGTTCGTCCTGAGTGTCGCGCGAAGCGCGATGTATCGAAGGTGCGAACGGGAAACACTCACCGCGAACGGTGTGTGTTTTTTAGTTTCAATAAGAAGGGGCAGTGATGAAGTATCCAAAGACAAACATTTTCGCAGCGTGGTTCTTCATGGTGGACACCCTCTTCATGGGGTGGGTAGCCAAAACGGGCGAGATATCGCTGCAACTGTTGGGTATTCCCGCCGTGGAAGGCGATGTGCCTAGCCGCATCGTGGGCACGCTGTTGCTGTTCGTCGCTGTGTTCGCGGTGCTGTATTTTCGCAAGAGCTTGCCACCCGGAGGTACACCGGGTGAGAAGGACTATCTCTTTGGTCATCGTCTGGTGCTGATCGGCAACGCACTGGCGCTGAGCTTGTTCATATTCCAGATGTTCGCCACCACGATCACTGACTACAACACGCATCTCGTGTTGAATAAATTCACCACCGCCTTCGGTTATCTCTGCATGGGATTCTTCGCCGTGGGTTTCTCCTTCATCTATCAATCCTCGATGCGTCTGCAAGAAAAGAAAAGCTAAATGCCGTATATCACCTTAGACAAGGCCGCTCTGGCCTTTGGTCACGTCGCACTTTTGGATCATGTGGATTTTCAACTGGATGAAGGCGAACGTGTCGGCCTCATCGGGCGTAATGGCGGTGGCAAATCCAGCCTGCTGAAGATATTGGCGGGCGAGGCGAAGTTGGATGATGGCATCCTATGGCGGCAACCCACCGCGCGCATCTGCTACGTGAGCCAAGAGCCGGTGCTGGATGCGAACGCCACCGTGTACGATGAGGTGGCGCGTGGTTTGGGCGCACTCTACAAACTCATTACCGACTATCACCACCTGTCACATCAACTCGGCGAACCAGATGCCGACTACGAAAAGTTGCTGGAAGAGATGCAACCCTTGCAGACCGCGCTAGAAGCGCAGAACGGTTGGGCGGTGCAAGCGCGCATCGAGACCGCTATTCAGAAATTGGAGTTGGATCCCGAAGCGCTCATCGGTTCATTGTCTGGTGGTGTGCGCAAGCGCGTGGCTTTGGCGCAGGCATTGGTGGCCGAGCCAGAAGTGCTCATCCTTGATGAGCCGACCAACCATCTGGATTTCGCCTCCATCGAATGGTTGGAAGGTCTGCTCACCAGCTTCCGTGGCAGCGTGTTGCTGGTCACCCATGACCGTAAATTCTTGGACAACGTCTCCACGCGCATCGTCGAGTTGGATCGCGGTCAGTTGGCGAGCTTCCCCGGTAACTTCGCCGCTTACCAAAAGATCAAAGAACGTATGTTGGCGGACGAGGCCGTGGTGAATGCCAAGTTCGACAAGGTGCTGGCGCAAGAAGAGGTGTGGATACGCCAAGGCGTGAAGGCGCGCCGCACCCGTAACGAAGGCCGTGTGTTGCGTCTGGAGAAATTACGTCTGGAACGTGCCGCGCGTCGTGAGAAGGTGGGCAAGGTCGAGATGAATCTGGACAAGGGCGACCGCTCCGGCAAGTTGGTGGCGGAGTTGGAGAACGTCAGCAAGTCTTTCGGCACACGCAAAGTCATCAACGATTTCTCCTGCCGCATCCAACGCGGCGACAAGATCGGTCTGCTCGGCCCTAACGGTGCAGGTAAGAGCACGTTGCTCAAGATCATCTTGGGTGAGCAAGCGCCAGACAGCGGCACCGTGAATCTTGGCACGAAATTGAGCGTGGCCTACTTCGACCAGTTGCGTGCGCAACTCGACGACAACGCCACACTCGCCGACACCATCAGCCAAGGCTCAGATTTCATCGAGATCGGCGGGCAAAAGAAACACGTCATCAGTTATCTCGGCGATTTCCTGTTCGCACCGGAGCGCGCACGTTCACCTGTCAAATCGTTGAGCGGGGGCGAGCGTAACCGCCTGCTGTTGGCACGTTTGTTCACGCGCCCAGCCAACGTGCTGGTGCTGGACGAGCCGACCAACGACCTCGACATTGAGACGCTGGAACTGCTGGAAGAGATGCTGGCGCAATACGACGGCACACTGTTCCTCGTGAGCCATGACCGTGCCTTCCTCGACAACGTGGTGACGCAAGTCATCGCCTTCGAAGGTGATGGCAAGCTGATGGAATACGTGGGCGGTTATGAAGACTGGGTGCGCATGAAGAAATTCGAAGCCAATCAGAAATCAGCCGCGCCCGTGCAAGCGAAGCCAGCCGCCAAGGCAGAGCCAAGCAAACCCAAATCATCCGCCAAGCTCAGTTTCAAAGAACAAAAAGAGTTGGACGAGATGCCGCAACGCATCGAAGTGTTGGAACGCGAACAGGAAGACATCGTGGCGGCACTTGGCTCGGGCGCGTTGTATCGCGATAATCCTGCTCATGCGAAACAGTTACAGCAACGCGCAAGCGAGATCGAAGAAGAGTTGTTGAACCTGATGACGCGCTGGGAGGCGTTGGAGGGGCGTTAAGTTATTTCCCTTGTCTGCAGGTGAGGGATAGATAGTGGAGAGAGTGAATGAACCGAAAGCTTCTACTACTGACACTCACCGCATGCGTCCTCAGCCTACCCGCCTGCACCACCAAACAGATGATGCAGGTGGCACTCGCCAAGAGTCCTGAACAAGCCTTGAAGGGCATGGCGCAGAGTCGCGTCAATTCCTACAAATACAATCCCACCCTCATCGTCGCCGACCTGAAGAAGGCGCAATACGAATTCAATCTGCTGATGGGTAACGTGCAGAAGGAGAGCGGTGCGAAGTGGGGCAAGCGCGAATCTGGCACCCTGCCTAGTCGCACCCGTTACGTGAAGTACACCGAGAACTACAAGAACCGCGTGGTGGTGGACTACGACGCGGGCAGCATCCTCATCGAACATCTGGACGAAGACAAGGCGAAAGACAAATTGCGCAACGCGGCCGTGGTCGCCTTGCTCACACCGGATGATCCGGGTGCGGTCGATCTGTTCTCCGACAAGGAGATCACCCTGACAGGAAAACCGTATCTGCAGGAGATGGTGGTGGATCAGAGCGGTACCGTGCTGAAGTCGCGTGAGGATGTGGAACGCTACGCCGACTACCTCGTCACCAATCAGATGAAGCGTCGCACCATCGATGCCAATGGCGTGAGCAAGAACGTCATCTACGTGCAGATGAGTATGGTCAATTCGCACCTCGATAAACGTGCGGTGCAATATGCCGCCACCGTGCGCAAGAATTCCGAGAACACCACCGTCAGCCGTAGCCTCATCTTCGCCATCATCAAGATCGAGAGTTCGTTCAATCCCTACGCCGTCTCCAGCGCACCCGCCTACGGCATGATGCAACTGGTGCCCACCAGCGGCGGGCGCGAGGCGTATCGCAAAGCCAAGGGCGAAGATGTGTCACCTAGCAAGGAATACCTGTTCGACGCCGAGAACAACATCGAGCTAGGTTCCACCTATCTGGGCGTGTTGCTCAACGACAGTCCGTTGCGCCAGATACAGAACCCTGTGTCGCGCGAATACTGCGCCATCGCTGCCTACAACACCGGGCCTAGCAACGTGTTCCGCGCGTTCAGCACACTCACCGGAAAAGCGCGCCAAGCAGATGCGTTGGATAAGATAAATTCCATGCGTCCGGATGAAGTCTTCGATGCACTACGCACCAAGCTGCCGTACGAAGAGACGCGTGGTTACATCGTGAAGGCGGTGGAGGCGAAGAAACGCTACGCGATGATGTGAACAACGCATCGTAGTAGGGACGTTCCGTGTCGTTTTATATCGCTTGCGGCTCACCCCGAACAGGAATAGCCTGATGGAACGTCAATGCCTTAAAAGGAGGTGTGCCATGACTACCCATTCCCATCCTCTCCCTGAAAACGCAATGGTCTCCTGCGATGTCTGTCAGAAAGAGATACCGCTCTCCGAAGCCAATCGCTTTGAAGCGGAAGACTACGTTGCACACTTCTGCGGACTAGAGTGTTTCTCGACGTGGAAACAGCGCAGCGAAGTGAAAAAACGGCAAGGTGAGAAAGGCTGAAACTGTTCTCCCAGAGTGCTGGCTCCAATCCGCTGCTGTCATGAAGCGCGCTTAGCTAAGAATTTATCCAACTGATTCGCGAACGTCTGCTGGTCACGCTGATTGAATACGGGCGGCCCGCCCGTTTCCACACCACTGCCGCGTAAATTCTCCATGAAGTTGCGCATCGTCAGCCGCTCTTGGATGGTGTCCTTGGTATAGAACTCCCCGCGCGGATTCAAAACATGCCCACCTTTCGCGATGACTTGTGCCGCAAGTGGGATGTCCGCCGTGATAACCAGATCACCCACCTGCGTCATCTCTACGATCTTGTTGTCCGCCACATCGAAACCGGAAGGCACTTGCAGTGCGCGGATGAAAGGCGAGGGCGGACAGTGCAACAACTTGTTCGCCACCAGCGTGGTTAGTATCTGCCGCCTATCCGCCGCGCGGAAGAGGATGTCTTTGATGACCTTGGGGCAAGCGTCGGCGTCGATGAGGATTTGCATGGAATTTGGTCTCGAATATGAGCTAGAAAATCAAACTGCTGAGGCGCCCCTCGCGTAAAATTCAGGTCGCACTATATCGTTGCCCCGCTTGAATAACCACTGCCAATTTCCCTTACGTGACCTCCGAAGTCGAACGTTTCTTTTCCGAGCAAAGCCCGCTTGCCACTGAGGTGGCTTCGTTCCGTCCGCGCGCGCAACAGCGTGACATGGCGATGGCGGTGGCAGAGGCTATCCGCGATAACGCCATCCTCGTGGCCGAGGCGGGTACGGGCACGGGTAAGACCTTTGCCTATCTGGTGCCCGCGTTGTTGGCGGGGGGCAAGGTGGTGGTGTCTACGGGCACCAAGAACCTGCAAGACCAGCTATTTCAAAAAGACTTGCCCATGGTGCGCGATGCACTGAAGGCGCCGGTGTCGGTTGCCTTGCTCAAGGGGCGCTCGAACTATGTGTGTCACTACCATTTGGAGTTGGCGCAATCGAACGGGCTGTTCAAGACGCGCGAGGATGTGAAGCATCTGGCGAAGATCGTGAACTACGCCAAGGTGTCGCAGAGCGGTGACAAGAGCGGGCTGGCGGATGTTCCGGAGAACGCACCCATCTGGTTCAACGTGACATCCACACGCGACAACTGTTTGGGGCAGGAATGTCCGCAGCATGAAGAATGTTTCGTGCTCAAGGCGCGTAAGGATGCGATGGAGGCGGATGTCATCGTGGTGAACCATCACCTATTCTTTGCCGATGTGATGTTGCGTGATGAGGGCGTGGCGGAACTGCTGCCCGCCTGCAACACGGTGATTTTCGACGAGGCGCATCAACTCCCCGAGACGGCGAGTCTGTTCTTCGGCGAGAGCCTTTCCACTTCGCAGTTGTTTGATCTGTCGCAAGACACGCGCATCGAAGCGCTGACTAGCGCGAAAGATTTTGCGCCGCTGCCAGTGGCGTGTGATGAGTTGGACAAAGCGGCGCGTGACCTGCGCTTGGTGTTCAAAAAGGAAGGGCGCATGGCGGCGGATGCGACGCAGAGCTTCAAAGATTTCGCGCCTGCGCTGGAGAAACTGAGCGAGAAGTTGAAGAACCTCACTGGACTGTTGGAGAAGCAGGCGGAGCGCAGTGAGGGATTGGAGAGTTGCTGGCAGCGGTCGTTGGCGTTGGTGGCGATGTTGAAGGTGTGGCGGGCGGAGCAACCCTCACCCCCAGCCCCTCTCCCAAAGGGCGAGGGGAGTGGGGTGGTACGCTGGCTAGAAGTGTTCCATCATTCCATACAGCTCAACACCACGCCCCTCTCCATCGCGGACATCTTCGCCAAGCAGATCAGCGGACATCCACGTGCGTGGATTTTCACGTCGGCGACGCTGGCGGTGAAGCAGAACTTCGCGCACTACCAAGCTGAGATGGGACTGTTAGATGCGCGCACGGCGTGTTGGGACAGTCCGTTCAACTACCAAGAGCAGGCGTTGTTGTATGTGCCGAATGGCTTGCCCGAGCCGAACAGTGAGGGCTACACCGATGCGGTGGTGCAGGCGGCGTTGCCGCTTATCGAGGCGAGCAAGGGCCGCGCATTCATGCTGTTCACCAGTCTGCGTGCGATGCAGCGTGCGTACGAGATATTGCAAGCGGAGTTCGACCGCAAGAATTTGAAGTATCCGCTGATGATGCAAGGCGAAGGTTCGCGCAACGAATTGTTGTCGCGTTTCCGCGAACATGGCAACGCGGTGTTGTTGGGCAGTCAGTCGTTCTGGGAAGGCGTGGATGTGCGTGGTGAGGCACTGTCGTTGGTCATCATCGACAAGCTACCGTTCGCGCCGCCCGACGATCCGGTGTTGGCGGCACGCATCGCGGAGATGAACAAACAGGGGCGCAATGCCTTCATGGAATTCCAACTGCCGCGCACCATCATTAACCTCAAGCAGGGCGCAGGGCGCTTGATACGCGATGAGAATGACAAAGGCGTGCTGATGATCTGCGACCCGCGCCTCATCTCCAAACACTACGGCAAGCGCATCTGGCAGAGCCTGCCGCCGTTCAAGCGCACGCGCGACGAAGCAGAAGCGGTGGCGTTCTTTGCTACTTCTGTGGGCTAGGTGAATTTGCGATACAACGATTGCGACCCGCATGCTTGGCTTGGTACAAAGCGTGGTCTGCCTCTTTGAGGATCGTCTCAAAATCGGGATGGCCGTTATACGCAGCGACACCAATGCTCACTGTCACCACTTCAGTCTTGGATTCACCAACGCGCAAAGGCTCGTTCTCTATTCTTTGGCGTATCGATTCGGCGACCATGATGGCTTGCGCTTGATCGATCTCGACCAGCAGGATCAGTAACTCTTCGCCGCCATAACGGAATATGAAGTCGCCCACTCTCACGCTGGAGGTGACGACTTCAGCGACTTGTTGCAGGACCAAGTCGCCACCGGCATGTCCGTAGGTATCGTTGACCTTCTTGAAATAATCGATGTCCAGCATCAACACCGAGAACGGTATGTCGTTGCGACGAGCTAAGGCCAATTCGCGCGACAGCACGGCAGGCAGATGACGACGATTCAGCAAGCGGGTCAAGGCGTCGCGGCCGCTCTCGACTTCGATGAAACGGTCGAACAATCCACCCAGCAGGAATTTGATCTGGGATATCTCCTGTTCTATCTCTTTCATCACTGCATGTACATCGCCCTGTTCTGCACGGGTAGAGAGCAATTTGAGTGACAGCGCATTTTCGATCTGATCGACATGCTGGCTGATCCTGTCTAGCTCAGGGGCGGATTCGAACACGATGGCGGCTTTATGTTGCAACCACATCCCGAATTCGGAGCTCTTGAGCCCAGGCAAAGCGGTGCGATCCTTGTCGACGAGCAGGCGCAACAGGATGTTCTGTACCCATTCCAGCAATGCGGCACGTTGCCGTTCACGTTCGGCGGACATGTTCTGACCCAGTGCGAACATTCGATAGGATTCGTCCGCGCGCGCGTTCTTCTCCACATCGATGATGAACGCATCCGTCATCGCATCCAACGCGAGCTCCATCATCTCGAACACGAAGGTCGTCGCCCTGATCAGGTCGCCGCGATCCAATTTCGATCCAGTCAGGGAGGTCACGATGGCGTGCCTGAGTAGCCGCGCGCCGCGCGTGACCAATACGATGGGGATCTGTAAACGCGCATGCACAGCGCCGACATGGCACTGGTGTTTATAGACGGACAGCGGGTCTTTGGAGTGTATGGAGAACAACTCGATCAACCAGGCTTGCATGGATATGCGCAAGTGTTGGTTCACCAAGTCGTGATTCAAGAAGGATTTGGCTACCTCGTCATTCAGCATGTAGTCATAGAAAGCGGTCGCCAACTCGGGGGCGCGCTGTTCGACCAACTTGTCGATCATTTCGCGGAGCGCTAGCGGGTTCTGTTGCAACTGATCCCAGTTCGATATAAAGGCTTCGCTCTTGTTTATCATGTGTTTGAATCCTCCTGTGTCGCAGCATCGTTCTCGATGGGGCGCTCTTTGGCGACCTCATTGGTGAGAGGGGCGACTTCTTGGGATTATACCGACTGAAGCAGTCGTGCATAATGCCCTCCCTGAATAATAAAGAGGGATATCGATGTCTCAAGTTACACGATTCATTGCCGATAGGGTGTGGATGGAGGTGTCGAGTAATCTATGCGGTCTCTGCCCGATTTGCTAAATGATCTGAGGTTTCGTATCGACGAGGACAATCTGTCGATACGTGCGGAGCAGTTACGAGCCCGTCTGAAACTCTATCCGCTCATGTGGTTCGCTCAGATGTTGGCTGAGATATTCTTTGTCTGGCTCATGTGGGAGGTCGCCTCTCATCAGCATCTGTTGTTGTGGTTGGGGTGCGTGTATCTGTTGCATCTTGCAGAGAGTGTCAGTTGGTGGAATCAGCGTGACGCGACGGACACGGTTGCCGAATGCGCGGATTGGAGTCGGCAATTCATATTCTTTGGCTTGGTCATCGGCATGATGTGGGGCGTCGGTACGCTCTTCTTCTTTCCTCATGATCTACTGTCGCAGGTGTTGCTGATCTGCGTGATGCTGGGGATCGCGGCAGGTTCCACCACCGTGAATGCGATGCATCCACCGGCTTTTTACGTTTATCTGCTCGGCTTGATGATGCCGCTCATCTTTCGGGTGATGGTGGAGGCGGACGAGACGCATATCGCTTTGGGATTCATGCTGATGCTGTTCCTGATCGTGATGTTGGTCTCCGGGCAGTTCTTGGGCAAGTTCATCCTGCTGTCGTTGCGCCAGCGCTTCGAAAATCTCTCGATGGCCAATCAGTTGGCATCGATGAACGATGTGCTGGAACATAAGGTGGTCGAGCGTACGGCGCAGTTGCAAGAGAAGACGGATGAGGTATCACGCATCCGTGATGTGACCATCATCGCCATGGGTACGCTGGCAGAGACGCGCGACAACGAGACGGGCAATCATCTGAAGCGTACGCAGACCTATATCCGAGCCTTGGCGATACAGTTACAAACGCATCCGAGGTTCAGTCATTATCTGAGCAATGACATCATCGAATCACTGTACAAACTTGCACCGCTGCACGACATCGGCAAGGTGGGCATCCCAGACTACATCTTGCTCAAGCAGGGCAAGCTCACGCCCGAAGAATACGACATCATGAAGACGCATCCGACACTGGGTAGTGACGCACTGGCGGCTGCCGAAAGTAGCCTGCCTGCCCCCAGTAAGTTCCTGCACATCGGTCGCGAGATCGCGGGTGGGCACCACGAGAAGTGGGATGGCAGTGGCTATCCAAAAGGACTGAAGGGCGACGACATTCCGATCTCGGCACGCTTGATGGCGCTGGCCGACGTTTACGATGCCTTGATCTGCAAGCGTGTCTATAAGCGGGCGTTCTCGCACGAGGAGGCAGTCACCTTCATACGAGAGGGGCGCGGCGCGCACTTCGATCCCGATGTGGTCGATGCGTTCTTGGCGATCCAGGAAGAGTTCGATCAGATCGCGAAACGATTCCAAGACTGAGTGAAATTGCTAGCCTGGTCGTCCCAGTAGCCAAGCGATCGCTCCCAGCGCACCGAAGAAGATGGTTAGATGCAACCAAGTCCACAAGACAAAGCGTCCAGCGAGTTTGTCTGGGGATAGGTTGCTGAGAAGGAATAACCGGCCATCGTGTGGCTTGAGCAGGTGGTGGACGTCGGGTTCGGCGCGCTCAAGAGCTAGACGTTTGTTCGCCTCACGCTTTGCTGCTTGTCTAGCTAGCATCCACTCGTCGATATCCAAGAAACCGTTGTTGTCCAAGTCGAAGCGCTTGAGCAGCTCTTCGTTGTTCATCTTCCACTCGTTCAATACTTGCTTGACCAATTCATTCTGTGTGACTGTCGTCGTGCTGCCGCCTGCGGTTGTGAATTCGCCGAGTGCATATATCTCGTCGCGCTCCAATATCTTCCACTCGGTGTAACGACGGTCAGCTTCCTGCCATGTGTCCTTATGATGAGTGATGATCTCGGCGCCGTGCGGGTGGATGACGCAGTGTCCGCTACCATCATCGACTAGGAAAGGGGCGTCACTCTCGCCGGTACTTTCGGTACGCCATTCGTTCTTGTGGTTCCTACGTTCTACCTTGTAGCGATACCACAAGCAGGGGAGGGATGAGTATTTGCCGAGTATGTGCGTGCCATTCGGCATGGCATCGCCGAGCAACTCAACGAAGCCTTGCGCTGCCGATTCGATACGCGAGGTGGGTGTGCCTAGGATGAGACGATATCGGCGTAGCGCCGAATACCATGCGAACAAGCTGATGACGGCCATCAGCCCTAGACACCAGAACCATGCTTCCCGAGTGCCAAAATGAAATCCGGCGAACAGCAATAAGAGCTGTCCGCCGGAAGTGATGAGTTGCGCGTAACTTCGTCGCAAGGAGGTCAACATGCGTTCACGCTCCTTGCGCGCTGGGCGGCTTCGACTTAGAAGCGGAATCCCAGTTTGAGGCTGGTCGAGCTGGCTGCGCCGGTCTTGTCCATTTCAAGTGCGATATTGGTGAAGCCCATATTCAAATTACCGCCGATGAATACCTTTTGTTGGGTGAAGGATTCGGACAGATTGACGTTGCCCACACCTGTCACATTCGCTTTGCTATTCACCCAAACTTGGCCGATACCTGCGTACGGGGTGAACATGGCGAAACCCTTGGAGACGGAAACATCAAGGCTCTTGGTGTCGAAGGACAGTTGGTTCACACCTGATAACTTGGTGAATGCGCCTCGAACGGCGACGGCTGGCAATGCGACGTTGCCGGACAGAATGTCATATTTCACTTCCGCACCCATCAAGGTGATGCCTGTGGTGGGGATGGTCGACACGAATCCGCCGATATCCAAGCCCATTGGCAGGCCTTTGGCGATGTGTAGTTTGGGAACGTAGAGGTTGCTTGGTTTGTTGCCTGTGCCAATCGCGGTCCAGATGTTGGAATCCTTGGTCTTAGCGAGCGTGGTCTGAGTGATGTCCACGCCCACGTCGAAACCCGTCACACCAAGCGACTCTGCTGGGGAGATGCTCTTGTGGCTCAATGCGGAACCGAGGTCTTCAGAGAGGCTGCGGAAGTCTGCCTGCCCCAGACTTTGCAGAGAATTGATGGTGCCAGCCATTGCGGGTTGAGCGATGCTCAGTGCTGCAGCCAATACGAGCAGTTTCTTCATGGTGTGTTTCCTTTTACAAAGTTTTGAAAGTGTCCAACAAAAGCCATCAGTTCCATTCGTTTCAACCGAGGGCGGTGCTAGGAGTGTGGTTCCTTGGATTTAGTTCCTAGCTGAACAATGCCTTGATATCGACATCAGTCTTTTCGGCGGCGGCGAATTCTAGCAGTGGCTTGGGTTGATAAGCGAACATGTTGGCGATGAGTACGGCAGGGAACTGCTCGATACCGACGTTATAGATGTTCACTGATTCGTTATACAACTCACGACGATCAGCGATGCCGTTCTCCAATCCGGTGATGCGTGTTTGCAACTGCATGAAATTCTCGTTGGTCTTCAGCTCTGGGTAGGCTTCGGCCACCGCGAAGATATTGCCTAAGCCCATGCGCAACATACCCTCGGCTTTGCCTAGCGCTTCGACATCTTGCCCTTGGCGTGCGGTCTGCACCATGGAGCGCGCTTCGATCACTTTTTGTAATGTTTCTTGTTCGAACTGTTTGTATTGTTTGCACACTTCGACCAACTTGGGCAGTTCGTCGTGGCGCTGTTTGAGCAATACGTCGATGTTCGCCCACGCTTTGCTGACCGCATGCTTGAGGCTGACCAGATTGTTGTACAGGCTGATGCCGTAGATCAGTGCAACGACGCAGATGCCGAGGAGGATGAGACCGCTACCCATGGTGTGACTCCCTAATGTATGAATGAGGCGCGCAGAATCATAATGCAATTCTGCATATTCCAGTTATTCAGAGCATCAAGCGTTTGGTGGTGAGCACGGCACCGGGATCGTCTTTCCATATCGCAGGGTCGGCATCGACATACAGTTCGATCTCGATGCCGTCCGGATCTTGGAGGTAGAGCGATTGGCTCACACCGTGGTCGCTCATGCCGAAGATGCTGACGCCGTTGGCTTCCAGATGTGCTTTGCAGGCGCGCAACTCATCTAGGGAGTCACCCACCTTGAATGCCACGTGATAGAGACCGATGGCGCCCGGATCGATATCCTGTGCGTGTGAGCCGAGTTGCATCAGACCGAGGTCATGGTGATTGCTACCCAGTGAGAAGAATGCCATCGCGCCTTTGTAGCGTGCTACTTCTTTCATGCCGAGGATGTCTCGATAGAACTTGGCGGAGACATCGAGGTCGCGCACTTTAAGTACGACGTGGCCGAGCGATTGGATTTTCATCGAAATGCCTTTCTATGCTTGCCGTGTCGGAGACTAGCGGCGATACATTCCTTCCCCCTGCATGGGGGAGGGAATGTTTGCATTTCTTACTGACCGAAAAAGTCTTTCACTTTCCCCATCCAAGATTTCGCGCGTGGATTGTGGCGTGCACTGTCCTTGGAGCTAATCTCTTCGAATTCGCGCAACAGCTCTTTCTGACGATCGGTCAGATTGGAGGGGGTCTCCACAATCACATGGCAATGCAAATCACCATGAGCGTGAGTGCGCATGCCTTTGATGCCTTTGCCACGTAGACGGAAAATCTTGCCGCTCTGTGTCTCACCTGGGATCTTGATGCTGGCCTTGCCATCCAGTGTCGGTATCTCGATCTCGCCGCCCAATGCTGCGGTGCTGAAGCTGATCGGCATCTCGCAATGGAGGTCGTCTCCATCACGTTGGAACACGCTGTGCTGCTTGATGTGGATCTCGACGTAAAGGTCGCCATGTGGCGCGCCGTGGCTACCCGCTTCACCGTGACCGCTGTGACGCAGACGCATACCGCTGTCGATACCTGCGGGGATCTTGATCTCCAGTGTCTTTTGTTTCTTGATGCGCCCCGAGCCGTGACAATCCTTGCACGGAGAGGGGATGTGCTTGCCGCTACCGTGACAGCGTGGGCAGGTCTGTTGCACCGAGAAGAAACCTTGCTGCATCCGTACTTGA
>Ga0172379_10002464_pt1 | contig 32559 bp, 32 predicted proteins | sample GrowelOW334metaG_FD_119756 | JGI IMG/M metagenome (GOLD analysis project Ga0172379, IMG submission 119756) | Groundwater microbial communities from an aquifer near a municipal landfill in Southern Ontario, Canada - Groundwater well OW334 metaG | ecosystem: Environmental > Aquatic > Deep...
GAATTGACCGATTGGGGAACCTTTATCGTTGACAGTTCAACCCAAATGACCACCCAAAAAGGGGTTTTCGCGGGTGGCGATGTAGCGAGAGGATCTGATGTGGTCATCACTGCCATTGCTGACGGTAAAAAGGCAGCCAAATCGATCGATAAATACCTGGGAGGAAAGGGAATTCTCAACTCCGGGGAGCCGATCGATATCCCACACATGCGTCCCGATGAAGCCAACACCATCGAGCACGAACGCTTCCCGATGAGGTATCTCGATGACGAAAAGCGGCGCAACAGTTTCGACGAGGTGGCACAAGGATTTCACAAACTCAATGCCATCGCCGAAGCCATGCGATGTCTGCAATGTTCAAAACATTAACCAGCTAATTATCCAATTATGTCACTTGTAACACTTACCATCAATAATAAAACCATTCAGGCGGAAGAGGGCACAACCATATTCGAAGCCGCCAAACAAAACAACATCCTTATTCCCCATTTCTGTTACCTGGAGAATGTGCACCAGATTGGTTCATGCAGAATATGCGTCGTCGAGGTAGAGGGAGCTCGTAACCTGATGGCCTCCTGCGTCACGGAAGTCAAAGAGGGAATGGTGGTCCAGACCAATACGGCCAAGGTGCGAAAAGTCAGAAAGGTGCTTTACGAACTGATTTTGTCTGACCATCCGAAAAATTGTCTCGGATGCCATAGAAATCAGAATTGCGAATTGCAGGACCTTGGCGAACAAATACAGATTGACGGCTTCCGGTTTGAAGGGGTAAAATCCAAGGATGTGGTAGACAGTACCAGCGCATCCATCGTAAGGGACAGTTCCAAATGCATTCTTTGCCGTCGATGTGTGACCGTTTGCAACGATATCCAGGGTATTGGCCTGATGAATGCGCACCACAGGGGCTTTGCGACCTTCATCGGACCCTCCGAGGATGAAAACCTGGGACAAACCATTTGCACCAACTGTGGACAGTGTATCGTCGTTTGCCCGGTAGGCGCCCTCAAAGAGAAAGACTCTACCCAAATTGTCTGGGAGGCTTTGCAGGACCCATCGAAAACGGTGGTGGTACAGACTGCCCCTGCCGTTCGTGCCGCTCTTGGTGAGAAATTCGGATTTGCTCCCGGCACACTCGTCACTGGGAAAATGGCTGCTTCACTTAAGGAACTGGGTTTTGACTATGTCTTTGATACCAATTTCGCCGCAGACCTTACCATTATGGAGGAGGGATCCGAATTCCTGAAGAGGGTCAGCGATCAGTTTACCACATCAGAAGGAGCAGTTTTACCGATGATCACCAGTTGCAGTCCGGGATGGATCAAATATGTGGAACACCAGTACCCTGAACAGCTCGGTCACCTTTCCAGCTGCAAATCACCGCACATGATGCTTGGTGCATTGGTCAAAAGCTATTTTGCCGAAAAAATAAAAGTCGATCCCAAAGATCTTTTTGTGGTCTCCATCATGCCCTGCACGGCCAAAAAATTTGAGATCACGAGGCCTGAAATGGAATCCAATGGAATCCGTGACGTGGATGCTGTTCTGACAACCCGCGAACTGGCCAGAATGATCAAGGATGCCGGGATTGACTTTGTTCAGTTGCAGGATGCTGAATTTGATTCACCTCTGGGTCTCTCCACAGGCGCCGCTGATATTTTCGGTACCACGGGGGGCGTAATGGAAGCTGCGATCCGTACGGTTTATGAGTTAATAACCGGACGCGAACTGCCGATGGAGGAGCTGCATGTGAAACCGTTGGTAGGCCTACAGCAAATAAAGACTGCTGATCTGAAAATCGAAGAAGCCCTTGAGCCCTATGCCTATCTGAATGGCGTCACGGTCAAAGTAGCTGTGACCAGCGGATTGAAAGGCGCTTCGAAATTGATGGAAGAGATTCATCAGGGCAAAAGTCCGTACCATTTCATAGAGGTGATGGGTTGCCCGGGCGGATGTATCAGCGGCGGCGGTCAGCCCCGCCCTGTCAACAACATGGTCCGGATGAAACGACTGGAGGCTATTTATCGTGAAGATGAAGGGAAGTTGTTGCGCAAATCGCATCAAAACGAAGATGTCATGACGCTTTACAAAGAATTCCTCGGTCATCCGCTGGGACATCTTTCGCACGAATTGCTGCACACAACTTATGTGAAAAGGGCCAAGAATTAATTGACAATGGATATTTGACAGTTGACAATTGTCCATTATCAATTGTCAACTGTCAATTTTTAAGTTTCCAGTCTGCCCCCACTTTGGTGTCTTTGATTTCAAAGCCCAATGCGGTAAGGCGGTCACGGATCTGATCGGATGTGGCCCAATCTTTTTTGGCTTTTGCTTCTTGCCGTAAAGTGAGCAGAAGTTCAACCATCTTTCCGAATAGCTCCCCATTCCCACTTTCCTGGCTACCGCCGGACGGCTGTAATCCAAGGACATCCTGAACCAAGCCGGCGTAAAGTTGCTGAAGTTTCACCAGATCAACCGCAGTGATTGTCATGTTCCCATCATTGACCGAGTTGATCATTTTCGCCCCGTCAAATAGATGCGCTATCAGGATTGGACTGTTAAGGTCGTCGTTCAATGCATCGTAGCAATTCTTTTTCAAGTTTTCTATATCCAGTGTGGAAGCATCTGCAGTTTTCAGGTTTTTGAGCAAGTCCATTGCATTCATCAACCTTTCCAACCCCTTTTCGGCAGCCTGGAGCGCTTCATTGGAGAAATCGAGCGGACTGCGGTAGTGTGCCTGCAGCATGAAGAAGCGAATGGTCATCGGATCGTAGGCCTTCTCGAGCAAAGGGTGGTTGCCGGTAAAAAACTCATCCAACTGGATAAAATTACCCAGCGATTTACCCATTTTCTGACCATTGATCGTGATCATGTTGTTGTGGATCCAGTAGTTGACAGTGGCATGACCGAAACATGCCACCCCCTGGGCGACTTCGGCTTCGTGGTGCGGAAAAAGCAGGTCCAGTCCGCCACCATGGATATCGAAGGTCTCTCCCAGGTATTTGGTACTCATTGCCGTACATTCGGTGTGCCATCCCGGGAAACCGATGCCCCAGGGCGAAGGCCAGCGCATGATATGTTCGGGCAAGGCATTTTTCCATAGGGCAAAATCCAATCCCGATCGTTTTTCGGTCTGTCCATCCAGGTCACGGGTATTGGTATAGAGATCTTCTATTTTCCTTCCGGAAAGTATCCCGTAAGGATGTTTTTGGGCATAGGCTTCTACATCAAAATAGACAGATCCATTTGTTTCGTAAGCGAATCCTGCAGCAAGCATCTTTTTCACCGCTTCGATCTGCTCGATGATATGACCTGAAGCAGTAGGCTCAATACTTGGTGGAAGTACGTTTAGCTGTGCCATGTTCTTGCGGTAGCTGTTGGTGTAGATCTGGACGATCTCCATGGGTTCAAGTTCCTCGACTTTGGCCTTTTTTGCCACCTTGTCTTCGCCTTCATCCGCATCGTTGACCAGATGGCCCACGTCCGTGATGTTTCTGACGTACCTTACCTTGTATCCAATGTGCAACAAATAACGGAAAAGCAGGTCGAAGGTGATGGCCGGCCGTGCATGGCCCAGGTGTGCATTGCCATAGACCGTCGGGCCGCAGACATACATCCCAACATGGTCCTTGTGAATGGGGACAAAAAGCTCCTTTTTACGGGTCAGGGTGTTGTGCAGCGTTAACTTTTCCATTCTTTAAATTTTGAGAAATTGCAAGCGCAAAAATAATGTTTGTTGTGATATGGAAGTTCTGCAATAAAAGAAATATTTGGCTAATCAAAGAATCATTTCCTTTACAAAATTTTGATTTATAATCAACTATGTGAATTCACCCAATTAAGTTAAGCAACTTTAGAGCGTAGTTTGATCTCAATGCCTGTTCTTTTTATCTCTGAAATAAAAGGATTGTTTGAAGAGAAATCCTTCGTTGAGATTGGATGTGGTTCGATCCTATTATCAAAATCTGAGGCTAATAGCATTAATTGTACCTGCAAATCAAACCTCTCATAATCACCAAGATTGTCAATAATCAAGGCAACATCAATATCACTTTCTGGACGGTTGGTTCTTTTCGCATAAGAACCGAAAATATACGCAGTAATGAGATTCGAGTTCCTTTCTGCAACTGTTGATATGTAGTCACCAATTATTTTATTTGTTTTTTTATCCATTGTCGTATCAATTCTAAGTTATTAATCCATTCTTGAGAATATTCCTCAGTACATCGCTTTTGAAAACTCTTTTTATAGTCATCGTATCTTGTATTCAGATTAAAGGCTGTAATTGTAGTTAATTTCAACTTTATATCATCATTCAACGAAAGACCTGAGTCACTTGCAAGTTTGAGAAGATTGTGGTTGAATGGCGGATAATCCTCTTTCACATGGACAAAATAAGCCTTTAACAATTTTTCAATCATCAAATGTCCAACAAACAACGACCAATTATATCGCTTTGCTTCAAACATGGCAATCATGGTATCATAATCATCGTCTGAACCGTTAATCCAATGGTCAATAAGCTTTAGTTTGTCAAATTGCTCACTATTCATAAAACAAAGATAATCATATTTGTAATCTTGAAGCTAATCTGTAACCTCCATATAGTTACAGACTTAAAATACTTGCTGATATCTGTGTACCAAATTGGTACTTTTTGGTATCTTTGAATGCAATGTATCATTCAAATCGTTAACAATAATGTTAATCATTAGCAGCAGAGAATTCCGTGAGAATCAAAAGAAGTACTTTGACTTGATTGATCAAAATGAACAAATCATCGTACAGCGAGGAAAAAATAAATCCTATGCTCTTGTTCCTATTGACAAAACAGTCATGTATTTCTCCGAACCTGATATCAAAATGCGAGTGGATCGTTCGCTTGATGAAGCGAAGCAAGGAAAATTAATCACTGTTAAGCCTAAAGAAATCTCTCAGTTGTTGAGTTTATGATTTATAAATTAAGCATAATCATATTGTTATGAAACATCTTTTGATAACGTCTTTTGTATTCCTGGCTGTCGCAGCCATCTCCTCCTGCTCCTTCTCCCAGAACAAACCGATACCCGAAGGTCCAATGGTGCTGATCTCAACAAAATATGGCAATATGAAAGTGGTGCTTTACAACCAAACACCCTTGCACCGCGACAACTTTATGAAGCTTACGAAAGAGGGCGTTTTTGACAGTCTGATTTTTCACAGGGTAATCAAAGGCTTTATGGTACAGGGCGGTGATCCCAACTCCAAGCGTGCCACCAAAGACCAGGTGCTTGGCGACGGAGATCTGAATTATACTGTTCCTGCAGAAATCGTACCCGGAATTATTCACAAAAAAGGGGTGATCGCTGCCGCCAGGAACGGCGACGAAGAGAATCCGGAGCGCCGCTCTTCGGCCACCCAGTTTTATCTCGCCCAGGGGAAAGTGTACAAACTCGATGAAATCCCGGCCATTGAGCAAAAAATGAACATCGGTGCATCGGAGTCGCTATTTCTGAAAATGAAATCTGAGAAAATTGATACCCTCATGCTGTTCCAGATAGCCAGAAACAAGGAGGGATACGACAAATTGATTGAAAAACTGAAGCAAAAAGCGATCAGGGAGGTCGAAAAAAATCCGGTCAGATTAACAAAGCAACAAGTTGAAACCTACACCACCCTCGGCGGAATTCCCCATCTCGACGGAGGTTATACTGTATTTGGCGAAGTGGTGGATGGATTTGCTGTCATCGACTCAATCGCCGCACAACCAACTGGTCCGAACGACCGTCCATTGGAAAATATCCGCATGACAATCAAGGTAATTAAGGAGTAATTGTCTCTGCTTGAAACCCGACTTTACGCAGGTCTTTGTAAAAGGAGGGGTATGACTTGGTGACAACCATACCATCTTCAATTTTGATGGAACCATTGAACATGGCAACAGGCGCAAAGGCCATGGCCATCCGGTGATCGTTGTAAGTGCCAATTACCGGTTCGTCCTGAACAAGGGATGTTTCGATCTCTCCATTCCAGGCAAGTTCTCCCTCTTCAGGTTCGGTTAGCAGAGCGCCCAATTTGGCACATTCGTTTTTCAGTGCTGCAATACGATCTGTCTCTTTTATCTTCAAAGTTTTCAAGCCGGTAAAGTGAAAAGGGAGCCGTTTGCCGATGGCCAAAACGACAAAAGTCTGGGCAATATCCGGGTTCTCAATGAAATTCAGGTTCAATTTTTTCAAAATTACCTCTTTGCCTTTTGTAACCCTGACTGAATCTCCCTCCTGCCGGGAAACTAGTCCAAAATATTTTTCAAACCATCCAGACTGTACCGAATCACCTTGCAGGCTCTTCAACCGCAGTCCTTTCAAATGCAAATCGCATCGTTCAGACAAAGCCGCCATTGTATACCAGTAAGATGCTCCTGACCAATCCGCCTCAACAGAGTAGGATATAGGCTTGTACGTTTGCGCTTCAATATGTATTTCATTACCGTTCCACCGGTATTTTATCCCAAATTTCTTCATGATCCCAAGGGTCATTTCAATGTAGGAACGTGAAGTAATACTGTTGGTCAGCCGAAGGGTCACTCCTCCCTGAACGGTAGGGGCGATCATCAGCAAAGCAGAAATATACTGACTGCTGATACTTCCATCCAGTTCCAGTATTCCGCCCTTGAGGGCTGTACCGATAATTTTCAGAGGCGGAAAACCTTCCTGTCCGGTATATTCAATCTGCGCCCCAAGTTTGCGCAGGGCATCAACCAAAATTGAGATCGGCCTTTGCTGCATCCTTTCGGATCCGGTCAGATGCCATTCACCTACAATTTTCGACAAATAGGCGGTCAAAAACCGCATGGCGGTACCGGCATGATGAATATCGAAAGAGTTGGAATTTGATCCCAGTACCTGGTTCATCACCAGCGAATCATCGCAGTCAGAAAGGTTTTTCACCGGGAACGAGGAGTAGCTCAGCGCATTGATGATGAGCACCCTGTTGCTGATACTCTTAGATGCAGGGAGAATAATTTCGCCAAGAATGGAGGAATCAGTTTTAGTCAAATGGATTTGCATGGCTTAATCGTTGTTTATCTCCCTGAAATAATCGAGCGCTTCAAAGATCTGTTGTTTGGTGCAATGCTTGTTAATCTCCACCTCTCCCACCGATTTGATCAAAGTAAAATTGATCCGCTTCCCTTCATTCTTTTTGTCGTGTCCCATCAATTCGTACAATGCTTCATAATCGGTGGCCGACAATTGGTATTTCCCATAAACAGAGATCAGCCAATTGGCAAGAAAATGCATACTGCCATCAGGAAAGCCTGAATTAAGGTGAGAAAGATAAAGCTCTGCAATCATTCCGAAGGCCACGGCATGTCCATGCAATAATGGTTGACCTTTACTGAGCGAAAAGCTCTCAAAGGCATGCCCAATGGTATGTCCAAAATTCAACGCTTTGCGTATGTTGTTTTCGTTGGGATCTTTTTCTACAAAATAGTTTTTGATCAGGACTGAATGCCCAATTATTACCTGTAATATTTCATAATCAGGATGGTGCAAGTCAAACTTTTGAAGTTCAGCGAGGTGGTCCTGGGAATGGATTAGCCCGTGTTTGATCATCTCCGCATATCCGGAAATGAGATTTTCATGGTCAAGCGTTTTCAGGAAACGGGTGTCGATAATCACCTTAATCGGCTGATTGATTACCCCTATCTCATTCTTCAGACCATTGAAATTGAAACCGGTTTTCCCTCCGACGGAGGCGTCTACCTGTGCCAGCAAGGTAGTTGGAATATTAATAAACTGCACACCCCGCTTAAAAGTGGAGGCCGCAAAACTGCCCAGATCGGTCACCATACCGCCTCCCAGGTTTATAACCAGTGATTTTCGGTCTGCCCCATTCCTGCTAAGGAAAAGCCAGATTTTTTCGACTGATGACAACAATTTATTTTCTTCCCCGGCAGGGATTACAATCTTCTTAAATTTTTCGAAACAAGGGGTGTCGCACAAGAGTGGAAGGCAAAAACGGTCGCTGTTTTGGTCGACCACCAGAAACAGCTTATCATCAGGGAAAGAACCCATGCTTTCAGACAGCACCTTTTCCAACTGATCAGTTACTACAACGGAATTATTATGAGTCATAATTTGATAGATCTTCAGTTCCAATGAAATGCAAAGGTAAAAGAAAATTATTTCCTTCGAGAGGTTACAGATAATAAGGATTAACCACAAAGGGCACCAAGTACACACAAAGGGCACAAACTTACTGGCATGATTTTTAGTTATTCGAGACCTTCGTGGACTCCCTTTGTGCCCATCGTGGTAAAACATTTATTATCAGGCTAATTCTGCAATGCCTTGACCCTGGAAACCAAAAGGGTGATTCCCAAGCCAAAAAAACCAATCACAGCGAAGGAATAGCGCAAACCGGCGGCTTGCGAGATATATCCGATCAAGGGCGGACCCATTAAAAAGCCGAGAAAACTTACGCTCGAAACCGTTGCCAAAGCAATGCCTGTCGGGACTTTCGAATGTCGCCCGGCAGCGCTGTAAACGGAGGGGACCATACTTGAAACACCCAGTCCAACCAGCATAAATGCCAGGGTACAGGGAATCAGATAAGGAACTAAAACAGCGGTAAACAATCCTGTCGAAATCATGACACCGCATATCTGCATCAATTTTTTTCGGCCAATTCTGGAGACAAAATAATCGGCAACAAACCGACCAGATGCCATCATGACCATGAAAGAGGTGTAACCAAGAACCACCAGGGAGGCCGGTGCATGAACCACATCTTTAAAGTAGATGCCACTCCAGTCGAACATGGCCCCTTCGCTTGCCATGCTGCAAAATCCGATGATTCCGAGCTGGATCAGAACACCATCGGGCTGGTTAAACAATTTGCGTTTGGGCTCATCCGGTCTGGCCCTATGTTTGGTACGGTCTAAAAACGGGTAATTGATCCAAACGATTGTCCAGACGATCAGAATGATGGAAATAAAATGCCAAAACGGTTCGATATGCAGGTTAATCATGGCAATGCCGATAAATGCACCTGTAAATCCGGCAAGGCTCCATCCACCATGAAAAGAGGCCATAATGGAGCGCTGGTAAAGTTTTTCGGCGGCAACTCCCTGTGTATTGATGGAGATGTTACACATATTGCCAAAGATTCCAAACATAAACAAGACCAATGCCAGTTGCCATCCGGCCTGAACCAAACCGATAGCGCTGAGTACCACGGTGTAAGCTGGAAGTGCAAATGGCAGAACCTTGTGACTTCCAAACCGTGTAACCAGTTTCCCGGAGAATGGCATCATCAGGAATTGCCCGACAGGCAGCGCAAACAAGATGGTCCCAAACATGGCATCATTCAGAAGCAGTGCTGTTTTGATATCCGGAATCCTGCTGGCCCACGACGAGAAACAGAGTCCCATGCTAAAATAAACCAGCGCAACGGCAAGGCGGATACGGCTTTTTGATTGGTGCGGCTCAATCACGGGTTTCAGACAAGTTGAATATGTTGATTTTCAAGAGTCACATTAAAATGGATATCTGCTTTAAGAGCCTTAAATACTTTTAGAATTGTATCGATTGTTGCACTGTTTGTGCTACTTTCAAGTTTTGAAATCTGCGATTTCTGCACACCAACGAGTTGTCCCAATTGCTCTTGTGTCAATTTCCGTTCCTGCCGTGCAGATTTGATCATTCTACCCAATACTTCCATGTTTAGTTCATACTCATATTGGTCTCTTTCCTCAGTACCCACTTTGCCAATGTATTTATCTTTCATTTCGGCCAGTGAATAGGTCGTATTTTTTGTCTGTGCCATTTGTTTACTTTATTGCTTTATTTTCAAAATAATTTACTCTAATCCGAACTGCCCTTTCGATTTCATTTCTTGGAACTTTGTCCCCTTTCTTGATAAAACCAAGTGCTGCAATTACCAGAGTCGCTTCGCCAGCAGATTTGTCCCAAAATGCAAGTAACCGGATTTCCATTCCGCTATACTTAGTGCGAAATTCCCAAATCTGGTCCTGCAATTTTTTAAAAAGTCGTGGGTCATTGGTCTGTTCAGCAAGGTCAATATTAAAAAACACCTTTCTGGCAGTTTTTGTGTCGAGTCCAGCTATGAATTTGTCAGCCTCTGCTAAAAATATGGTTTGAAAGTAATGCATCCGATTAATTGTCAAAAATAGTAAATGTTTCCAAATATTGCAACATTTAAGACTAAATATTTCTCTGAGGAGATGACCCTTCAATTAACTGCTATGTCCAATTTTTACCGAGGTCATAGTCAATGAGCCCGCAACCGTCTTGTCGTTGAAGATTGATACAGTTTCATGTTTCTCCTTCAAGGCAAGGACGTACAGCAGCGGTAAATAGTGTTCTGGAGTTGGAATAGCCAAATCGAAGGCCTTTCCAAGTGATTTGTAATCGATCAACTGCTGGTGATCGCCATTTAGGATGAACTTCTTCATTTTTTCATTTGCCTCAGTGGCCCAGTCAAAGGCAAATCCAACTTCGTTCAGTTTGTCCCATGCAACCCGGCCCAGGTTATGAACCAGGTTTCCGCTGCCAACGATCAGAACTCCCTTCTTACGCAAAACGCTGAGTTCTTTGGCCAAATCATAATGTGCCTGGGGTGTTAGGGCGTAATCCAGGCTCATCTGGATGACAGGCACATCTGCAGCAGGATAGAGATGCTTTACCACGCTCCAGCAGCCATGGTCGAGGCCCCATTTCTGATCGAGGCCTACCTCTGATTGAGTGATGATCTTTTTAACATTGAAAGCCAGTTCCGGACTGCCCGGGGCAGGATACTGCACATCGAACAATTTCTGCGGGAAACCACCAAAATCGTGGATCGTCCTTGGTCTCTCCATGGCAGTCACAAAAGTACCACTGGTCTCCCAATGCGCTGAGATACACAATATGGCATTGGGACGTGGAATGGTTTTCCCGGCTTCCCGCCATCCGGTTACAAATTCGTTCTCTTCGATGGCGTTCATCGGGGAGCCGTGACCAAGGAACAATAGAGGCATCGGCTCAGTGGTATTTATTGATCCGGCCAGATTATTCAGAGCATTCAGTTGCATGATGGGGTCAATATAAAATGCAAAAATGGAACTGTTTCTAATAAAAAGATAAGGCTTCAGTTGAACTGATAAGTATTCTGAAAAATTTAATATCGTAATAATTGTTCTGTAAAAGCCTAATCGTCAATAATTAACAAAATAGTAAATAGTAAATTATTTAATGGCAAATACTTACAATCTTCTCCAAAAACGTTGGTTATTGCAGAAGAAACATGATCGGTAAAGTATATGCCACACGTACTACCTGCCCATGAAATTTGCCAGGTTTCCAGTATGGCATGCGGTTAATTACCCGTAACACCTCCCTGTTTAGTGAAGGAAAAACTCCATAAGCAATTTTAGCATGTTCAACTTTACCGTCGGTAGCTACAACAAAGGATACAAGAACTTTTCCCTGGATCTTCTCTTTTTGGGCATCCGTAGGGTATCTGATCTCACTTAGCAGAAAATCATCCAAAGCAGATTTTCCCCCCGGAAATTCGGGCATTTCATCTACAACCATGAAAACACCATTCTCTCTTCCGGGTGGTCTTTCACCATCTTTAGCGAAAGGGATTTCTTCATTATTACCGGTGTTGATTTTCGATTTAATCAGGATAACCCCGTATTTGCCTTTTTCTCCATATAAATCAATTGCTTGCTCATCTTTCAAAATAGTGAAGGATGCTATTTGATCCGACTTGATTTGCTTTGCAATTTTTATATCAATCAATTTTCCATCTATAAAGAACAATGGAGGATTTGACAGATCAGTTCCTTTTCTTGCCTTCGCTTTGGTCGTAAACATAACTACTCCGTCCTTGCGCACAATTCCTTCGGGGGATGACAAATTCATGACAATCACCGATGCAAGACTGTCAGGAGGAACATGGTCCAAACTATTCTTATCAATGGTCACTCCATCCAGGGAAATTAGCGGAGGATTGGCCACATCGATTCCTCTCAATACAGTAATTGGATCAAGTTTGGGTGAACCAATTAATTTATTGGATGTTCCGGATTTAACCGTATCTGAAAGCACGGCCTCTTTCGCAGATAGGCTATCCCACATTTGAACCATGGTCCCACTTCCTTCCACTGATATAATTAACCCACTATCAGCCCATTCAATCTGATTTACGTGCGATCCCGATAAACCGGTCAGATGAAAAGCCAAAAACATTAACAGCAATCCAATAAATTTCCTGTCATTGTTCATTATAAATAGGTTTTAGGTTTTCAGGATGTTCCGATCATAAGCAGTTAGAGGCCGCTTCACCTCTATGAAACGGCCTCCAACAAAGTTATAAAAAAAAATTATTGCAGCTTGAACTCTATCGGCATCGTATATTCCACACTCACAGCCGTACCCCGCTGTTTGCCTGGCTTCCAGTCGGGCAAGCTGCTGACAACCCTGATAGCCTCAGCATCCAGCGCCGGGTTTACGGATTTTTCGACTTTTGCCTGTTCCACTTTCCCTTCACTGCTTACAACAAAAGAGACAAACACTTTACCTTGAATTTTATCCTTTTGGGCCTCGGCCGGATATTTAATCGCTTTGGCAACAAAAGTTCTCAATGCCATGGAGCCGCCCGGGAATTCAGGCATCTCCTCTACCACGATAAAGACTTGCTTTTCTCCTTTTTCATTGGCTTTTGGTGGAACAAAAGAAACGGTTTGTTTGACGTCTTTGTTGCCATCCAGTGAAAATGAAATAGGAATAGTGTAGGAAACATTGACTGCTACACCTCGTTGTTTGCCTGGCTTCCAGTCCGGGAGTAAGGCAACAACCCTGAGCGCTTCAGTATCCAGCAGTGGATGAACGCTCCTTGCAATCTTTGCCCTTTCGACTTTACCGGTATTGCTGATAACAAAAGTTACAAATACTTTACCTAGAATGCCTTTCTCTTTGGCTTCTACTGGGTATATTATCGTTTCGGCGATGAATTTTCTCAAGGCTGCTTCTCCACCGGGGAATTCAGGCATTTCCTCCACTATTACAAAGACTTGCGGATCACCGCTATTGGAGGTATTGAGCTGTGCTACAGGCGCGTTTCCACCTAGTGCAAAATTAATTGGCACGGTATAAGAGACACTAACGGCTTTCCCATCTTGCTTTCCTGGCTTCCATTCAGGAAATTGTTCCACGACACGCAAGGCTTCAGCGTCAAGCAATGGATCAAATCCCCTTGCAATCTTCGCCTTTTCAGTTTTCCCGGCGCTGTTGACAACAAACGTGACAAAGACTTTGCCCTGAATTCCTTTCTCTTTAGCCTCAACCGGATATTTTACATTTTCAGCGATAAAATTCCTTAATGCAATTTCTCCACCGGGGAATTCAGGCATTTGTTCAACTACAACATAAACACCATCTTCCCTTTGTTTCGGTTTTACCATTTTTCTGATAGCATCCTTAACTTTTTCAGGGTTATTGAGTGTATATTCTTTAGTATAAATTATAACCACTCCATTTTTACCTTTCTCACCATACGAAGCAATGTTTAAAGGATCCTTCATAAAAAATATTCTGTCTATTGTGCTTGGATTCAAGAGATCTGCAGTCGTTTTATCATTCTCTGCTCCGTCTATTATATACAAAGGTGGTTTCGCAGGATCGATATTTATTAACGCTGCTTGTTTGGAAGTAATCAGAATCACCCCATTAATACCCTTGTCACCATATACAGAAGTTGCTGATTTATCTTTCAGGATAGAAATGCTCTGAATGTCCTTCGGATTGATCTGATCCATCTCCTTTTTGTCTATTTCTTTCCCATCAAAGATTATCAGGGGTTGCTTCCCATCAAAGGCGGACTTCAAAAAAATATTTGCCGGAGTTGGTGGCGGCGGAGGTGGAGATATGCCATTACTATTCTCACTGCTCAACTTTCCCTTCGTTGGCGGCGGAGTTCCATAACCAACAACGACCACCTGGTCAATTCCTACTTTTTCAACCTCCATCACAATTTTCATCGGTTGATTGCCTATCTTCTGAACTACTGTTTTGAATCCAACAAAGGAGAAGACCAGTTCACCATCTTCCGGGATACCTTTTAATACAAAGTTTCCTTTCTTATCCGTTATAGCTCCTATTGTCGATCCTCTCAAAATGACAGAAGTCCCGTATAAAGGAGAGCCGTCGCTTTTCAGTACCTGTCCTTTGACTTTCATGCCTTTTTTCCCTTCCGGAATTGCATTTGTTCCGTTTGTTGTACTGTTCAAAATAACGGAATTAGCGTACAACGGTTTGCCATCACTTTTTAGAACCTGACCTTCGACATTTATGACTTTCCCATCTGTAGCTTTGCCGGAATTGTCGTCTCCATATTGATAGTCGGGTACCGCAAAAGCGTAAAAAATCATCGCGACCAGTGGCAATACCACCAATATTTTCAGTTTTCTGAAAGGGGATTCTATTTTCTTTTTCATCATGTTAAATCTTTTTTTGTTTAATGAATAGCTGAAGGAGTTGGTAAGACTGAAGACAGGGGCTCCCAACAACTGGTTTAAAAGTGCAGCCTGATAAATAACCGGATCGACCGTACGCTGCAAGGCTTGCTCATCGGCCAGATATTCATGGTTCTGGCGTACCAGATGGAGATAAATCCAGGCAAAAGGATTGAACCATTGCACAATACAGATCAATTCGACCAACAGCAGGTCCAACCAGTGGCGTTGCTGAATATGCTCGCGTTCGTGGTTCATGATCACTTCCATCTCACTTGCCGATATTGAAGGATTGACAAAGACGAAAGAGAAAAATGAAAATGATGAGGCATATTCTGATGCACGGACCAGTTTAACGGATCCGGTTTGCTCATAACCGGTTTTCCTTAATTTCAGGATGATCTTCCACGTCTGAAAGAGCAGTCGGAGCAAAAAGAGGAGCATTCCGGCCAGGTAGATCCAGCAGTAAAATGGTACTGCCGGCACATCGGCAACGACACCTTCGACCATCAGGTCCCCGGCTGAAGCCGAGACAGTTGGCAACGAAGGAATGACCACTGTGTAATGAAAAGTATAAAAAGGAAAGAGGAGAGAAGCAGCTATTCCTGCCAGCAGGTAGAGCCTGTTGAGCCTGAAATAGCGTTCGTTGCGCAACACCAGCAGATAAACCAGTGCGAAACCGGTCAGCCATGCGGCTGATTTTAACAGAACCAGTCCAAGCGCTTCCATCTTATTCGGTTTTGTTGCGTTTTACCAACTCCTTTTTAGTCTCTTCGAGCAGCAATTCAAGATCGCGGATCGACAGGTCATTCTCCTTGGCAAAGAAGGAGGCCATGGCTGGGAAGGAGTTGTTGAAATAGTTGTTCATCAATCCTATCAGCTGCTTGCCTGAATACTCTTTCTTCTGCACCAGCGGATAATAGACAAACACTTTGCCATAATCCTTATGGCCTACAAAGCCTTTCTTTTCCAGTATCCTGACTACTGTCGATACGGTGTTGCGCGCAGGTTTCGGGTCGTCAAACTTGTCCAGGATATCCTTGACGAGTCCTTCGCCCAGTCCCCACAAAATCTGCATCACCTGTTCTTCTGATCTTGTTAATTGCATGGTTTTTGTTTTTCGTTGTCAATCCTTCGATACAATTATACAACTATATTTATAGTCACGCAATAGTTTTAATGATATTTAACTATTTTTTTAGTCAATTGATGGGTCGCTTATGTCATTCTATTAATATTCAATGCTTTAAAATATGTGGGTGCGATTTATAAACAGATTGCTTCACACATCGTTACTTTCCGATGAAAAATTGGGACAGGCTGTTCCTCCTACCAATGACAGTTTTTTCAATACTGTCATAAAGGGATTGTGCGACGTTGAAGATTATGAATATTTGAATAGTCGGTATGCTGTATATTTTGCTGATTATCGACAGATTGCTTCGTTCCCGATGAAAAATCGGGACAGGCTGTGCCTCTTCGCAATGACAGATTTTTATATTTTCCTGACTATCAACAGATTGCTTCGTAGTACCTCCTACCAATGACGGATTTTTGTAAACTGTCATAATTGGCATTGTGTGACGATCTATTATCAAATATTTTCACAACTGGTTCGCTGTATATTTGACTGTAAATCAACAGATTGCTTCGTCGTTCCTCCTACCAATGACATATTTTGTAATATTCTGAAAATCAAATAAATGCAAAAATGTATTTAACAGCTTCATTATATGCAAATATTTTTTGTCATCTTCACATTGTGCCCAAAAAATTGGGTGGTGACTCGCAATGACGGTATGCTGTTGATTTTGTGAGGGTGGAGAGAAGGAGGCGGGCGGCGATTCTGCTATTACCGAAAACTGATGACCCGCCTCTTTCTCTCCACCCTCACCTCCAAAAAAATGATCCGTCATTGCGATCCGCGAGGCACGAAGCGGGAAGCAATCTTTTTAAAGTTCAAACTTTCATTTGATAATAATTTGTTTTTCAATTGCCAAATGGAATACCCACATTATCATTTTCGTTTGTGTGAAAATTTTCTCATGGGTATTTCTTATGAAAAAAATGTACGCAAATAATTACTTTATACAATTACAGTCTTGGTACAGACATCCCGCCATCTACCATTACCACCTGTCCGGTCGAATAGGGCATATTTCCCGTTGCCATGACAGCCGCCACCTTGCCTACATCATCGGGTACTCCCCATCTTGACTGGATGGCCATCCCGTTTTGAAACAGTGAATCGTATTTTTTCTGGACTCCCGAGGTCATATCGGTTCTGATCACCCCCGGCTGAATCTCATACACCGGAATGTCAAATTCCCCCATCCGGGTGGCCCACAATTTGGTGGCCATGGCAATACCGGCCTTTGAGATACAGTATTCGCCACGGTTGGTCGATGCAAATGAAGCAGAAACCGAAGAGACATTGATGATGCAGAAAAATTCATCCGGCACCTGCTTCTTCGCTTCTATCATCTGATTGGCAATTAATTGGGTCAGGAAATAGGGACCCTGAAGGTTGACATGGAGCACCTGCTCGAAGCTTTCTTCGGTTGCATCCAGGATATCCCTTCGTTCGGACGGGGCTATGCCGGCATTGTTTACCAGGACATTCACCTTGCCAAATCGCTTCAACACCGCACCAACGAGCTGCTGGCGGTCGGCGGTTTCAGATACATCGCTCCTGAAATAGGCCACCTCACAGCCCAATTCGGCCAATTCTTCAAGCACAGATGCAACAGATGATTCCTCACGTTTTCCACTCAACGCCAGGTTAAATCCGGCTTTTGCCAGTTCAGTGGCGATGCCGAGTCCGATGCCACGGGTACCGCCGGTGATTAATGCGATCTTTTTCATTTTCAAGTTTAACCACAAATTAACACAAATGAACACAAATTGTCTGAAGCAGGATTTACAGAATTATAGAATGAATAGAATTGGAAACATTTCGAACAAAATAAAACCTTCGAATCCCTCCTACCACAAATTACACAAAGGAACACAAATTGTCTGAAGCAGGATTTACAGAATTTCAGAATGAGCAGAATTGGGAAACAATTACACAGATTGAATTAATAACATATCTCTGTTTCTCTGTTTCAACTTTTAGGAGTGACTTTCCCCAAGTCCCTAAGTCTCCTAGTCCTTTTTCTCTGTTTCTCCGTTTCCCTATTTCCCTGTTTCCCTGTTTCCCTGTTTCAATATTTTGGAGTTCGTCCTAGTCGTCCCCTTCGTCCTAGTCCCCCAGTCTCCCTGTCCTTCCATTGCGTGCAAAATATTTTGGAGTCGCTTCTCTTTCAAATCGGCGGAACCTCCACCCAGCACCGCTTCGCCCAGCTTTCCAGCCCTTTTTCGGCCAGTTGAACCCCTTTGGCCCCCTCTAGAAGCGTCCAACGGAAGGGTTCGTCTTTGACCACATGTTTGAGGAAGAGTTCCCATTCTACTTTGAAGGCATTCCCAAACGACTCCTGTTCAGGCACTCTTGACCATCCCTCGTAAAAATTAATCGGGCTCGGAATATCCGGATTCCAGACGGGCTTGGGCGTATTTCCATAATGCTGCGTCCAGCATTCGCGCAATCCGGCTACGGCAGAACCTTTGGTGCCATCGACCTGCAAGGTCAGCAGGTCGTCGCGGCGTACCCTTGTCGCCCAGGAGGAGTTGAAATGGGCAATGATCCCGCCTTCGAGTTCAAAAGTAGCATAGGCGGCATCGTCGGCCGTACATTTATAGACCTTGCCTTTCTCGTCGACCCTTTCGGGGATATGCGTGGCGCCAAGACAGAATAAACCCTTCACATTTCCGAAAAGATTATCGAGTACATACCTCCAGTGACAAAGCATGTCAATGATTATGCCGCCATCGTCTTCCTTCCGATAGTTCCAGCTGGGACGTTGAGCGGGGATATTGAATCCTTCGAAGACCCAGTATCCGAACTCTCCCCTGACGGACAGAATTTTACCGAAAAAATCGTTCTCCATGAGCCGTTTGAGCTTTAACATTCCCGGCAGGAAAAGCTTATCCTGAACTACCCCGTGTTTGACGCCGGCCTTTTCGCACACCTCATAAAGCTCCAAAGCTGTTTTCGTATCGCTGGCTATGGGTTTTTCGCAATAGACATGCTTGCCTGCCCTGGCAGCCATTTTAACAGCTTCGGCACGGCGACCGGTAGTTTGCGCATCGAAATAGATCTGGTAGGATGGATCCTTCATGACTTCATCCAGGTTGGTGGTCCATTTTTCGACACCTGACATTTGAGCCAGCTTCCTGAGCTTTACTTCATCGCGGCCAACAAGAACGGGATCAGGCATGATGAATTCCGCCGGGCCACATTGCACGCCGCCCTGTTTGATGATTTCGATGATGGAACGCATCAGGTGTTGGTTGGTTCCCATACGTCCGGTAACTCCATTCAGGATGATCCCAATTTTGTGGATGGTAATGTTTTCAGCCATATATCAGAGAGTAAGAAAGTTTTCGTTGTCTTTTAACAAAATTATAATTTCATTTTTCATAAACTATCGAAAATTTTGAAATTGGTTTCAAATCTTTCATGACTCGCAGGACGTTAAGGACATTTAGGCCAATTATCTTAGCCAATCGCCCATTCTCCCCTTCGCCCCCTCCTTCTACCTACGTCTTTGTCAAATACGCTTCCTTAATCCTTTCGAGATAGGCTTTCTGATCGGTAGCCCAATATTTATCTGAAAAAATCTCTACTTCGTTGTATCCCCTGAAGCCGGCTTCTTCTACCCATGACCTGATTTCGGGAACATTGATACAGCCATCTCCCATCAGTCCGCGGTCATTCAGAAAATCCATAGTCGGTACATTCCAGTCGCAAACATGAAAGGCAAACAGGTTGTTGTGAGCGGCGCACCGATGAATTTCTTTCCGAAGATCCGGATCCCACCAGAGATGGTAAACATCTACAGCCACTCCAACCCATGCGGAATTGATCGCCTCAGCCAGATCGTTGGCCTGCCGGATGGTGTTGATGGCCGAACGGTCTCTGGCATACATCGGGTGAAGCGGCTCGATAGATAGTTTTACGCCTGCACTTTGAGCTGAAGGTAGTATCTTCAGGATTCCATCGGCAATCTGGTCCCTCGATTTATCCAGCGACTGACCACCATCCGCACCGCAAACGAGCACAATCGAAGGCGCCCCAACTGCGGCAGCCTGTTCAATGGCAAATAGATTGTCATCAATGGCAGTTTGACGTTTTTTCGGATCCACAGATGGGAAAAACCCACCACGGGCCAGTGACACCACCTCCATTTCAAATTCATTCAGCAATTTTTTGACTTCTGCCAGATTTCTGTTTTCCAATACATTGCGCCAGATGGTAATCCCTTTGATACCTGCCGCTGCATAGTTTTTCACACACTCTTCGATGTTCCAGGGCTTGGTCGTCAGCGTGTGGACGCAAAGTTTGGAGAGATCTTTTATTTCAGCTATCATGGCTCGGTTATTCCATTAAAGAAGGTATAGTAGGGTTCCCCGGAAATGATCCTGGTCAGATACATAGCGGCTTCCCGTATATGGTAATCGCCCCACATGCTCGATTCATTGCATGGGATCTTGTACCCTTCCGGGATGAAGTCCCAGCCATTCGGTCGGTGGTAAACCGAGTGGAGCAATATCCCCTGATGACCAGGTTCAGTTGACAAATAAGGCTCTTCCAGTAACCTGGATGCCACGGTCAGGCCGGCCTGCCAGTAGCGATTTCCTTCCTCCTGCTTTCCCTGAAGTTTCAAATATTGCCCAAGACGCAGCAACCCCTGCACACCGATGGCCGCTGCAGAACTGTCGACCGGCTCAAAATCATTGAATGGATCGGCCTTCCTGGTAAGCCAACCATCGAGATGGACAAGTCCGGGGGCGCCGGTGTCCCAGTAAGGAATACCATCGGTGGACGTGTGATCGAGGTAGAAATCGCAGGTTGCCCTGGCGCCTTTTAGCAAAGTACTGATAATCTGATCCTTACTGCTTCCATCTTTGAATTCAGTTTCCGGTAGTGACTGCAAAAACTCCAGCTCTTCGGCAAATCCAACCATCGCCCAGGCCAGTCCGCGGGTCCAGGTGGTGAAGCCTGAATATCCCTGCTGCGAATTCGGACAGCGATAATTCCCGTCGTTTGGATTGAAGATAGATTCGTGGGCGGTTCTTCCCCAAACATCATAACAATCGCGGCCTTCGCCGTAATAAACTGCGTATTTCGCGGTAGCCAGAAGATGATCCGTTGCCCGCCGAAAGAGGGAGGTATGCTTGTCATTTTCGCCGGGAAGGTAGTGGCCCAACCGGTGGGCCATCATCAAAATCCTGCATGAACGGATGGTGTCGACAAACAGGGAGTGTGGCCCGTTGAAAGAGTAGATAAAGCCTCCATCGGACGTTTTGGTCCACCGGTTGGCCTGAACTGCCCCCGAAGCTTTGAGCGCCAGTTCGTAGAAATTTTTCTCCCATTCGTCGAAGGGAATTTTGCCCTCCTTCATCAGTCGGTGCAGGTTTCCGTAAGTGCTGATGTTGTTAAATCCGTGGTCATGCACCCCGACATGGCTGATATGAGGGGCCATGGCTTGAACCGTGTTTCGCCGGCCGATTTCCAGGAAAGATTCGTCGCCGGTGGCATCAAATTGAAGGATGGCCGAACCAAACTGGAATCCCTGGGTCCATTCCGTCCATCCGCGGGTGGTGTATTTTCCTTTTTTGGTAAAGACCGGGGCGCCGAATGAAGCGTCGTATTCCTTTTCGATGCTTTTGATCTTCTCTCCGGATAATTTCCAGAAGTGGCCGAGTTTTTCTTTAAGATCAGCGGGTTTAATATGGTAATTTATAATCATATAGCGATAAATTATCAAAAAAACTTAAAGTTAAGAAAAATCTTGGTGTAATCTTTGTGATTATGCAATATTCAGACCTTTACCGAACCGCGGAAACCCCTGGCGCCATAGTAAGATTCTGCACCGTTGTGATACACGAAGACATGGTCGTAGCGACGATCACAAAAGATGGCGCCACCGAGTTTTCTAATCTCAGCAGGCGTTTTCACCCAGCTAGATGTTTTCGTATCGAAATTTCCAAGTTTCTGTAACTCCCGATATTCTTCTTCCGTCAAAAGTTCAATGCCCATGTCAGCGGCCATATCAACAGCGGTATTTTCAGGTTTGTATTCTTTCCTCAATTCCAGCGCTTCGCGGTCATAACAAAAACTTCTGCGGCCTTTGGGACTTTCAGCTGAACAATCATAAAAAATGTATTCGCCCGTCTTTTTATCGTACCCTACAACATCAGGTTCACCGCCGGTTCTCTCCATTTCAAAGAGCGACCACAGTTTTTTCCCCAGGGACACAGAGTCCAGTCTTGCTCGCACTCCATCCCATGAAAGGTCATTATGGAGGTTCATGTTTGACTTAAAACGGGCTTTTAATGCTCCGATTAATTCTTCTCGCTGTTGTGGTGACAACTCCTTTTTATTTTCCATTGAGCTAATGTGTTGAATTGATTTGATTACAAGGTCTTGCTATTGATCTTGTGCTGGTCGGGCTGAGCGAGCGTTTAGCCTCGCTGCTAACGGTTGTCGCTATGGCAAGTAAGGGATTTCGGAGCATCAAAATTTTCAACCAAAACGAAAAGCTGGTGCGAGATTTAAGCCATCCAATCCACCTAAACCCTTATTGGCCATAGCGTTTGTTATAAGCATGTGCGTTTTATTCTATAATAATTCTAAATGTCTTTACTTCGAGGTCATTTACAGCAGAAGCAGAATATATCAACTTCTCATCTTTCTGTCCACAAATAATTATGCCTCTTACTTTTTGTCCTTCTTTTACTAAATGTTTTCGAACATATCCCATATATCCTGTAATCTGGTCAATTACCGAACTTTTAGGTGCGTCATACTTTTTTAATTCTATTACAACAAAATCATTATTCTGATCCGAACATAAAATATCAATTCTACCAACTGGCTTTACTGTAAGCTGTCTCTGGATTAATTTCAATCCTGGCTCAATATCAGTCAACCTTTCCACTATTATATTCTCCAAATTTCTTTCTGAAATTGTCTGACTGCTGTCAATGTAGCTTGATTCTGAATGTGTGTCAGACGGAAATGACTTCTTATTTTGTTTTGAACGATATGAATTTATTGATTCTTCGAGTAAATTTTTAATATTATAGAAGGTTGTGTCATCAACGACTGGTTTTTTTATTGTGACTTGTAACTTTGATCTATCTTTTATCATATCTGTACGTACATTGGCCTCTCTGATGTCAGAAGCATGAAATTCCTCTTCAATTTCATAGATTCTAAGAAGTACAATACGATATTTTGAAGGATCGCCTTTTGCATCTTTGAAACGTGCATATGGTGCTTCTGGCAACCAAATGTCAAACAATCCATTATTACAGAGAGTATTCCATAACTCTATTTTATTCTCTATAAAATATTCCTCCACAAAATCAGCGATGTACTTAATTCTTAAAGGAGAACTATCATAGTTCAGGTCATAACCAATTTTACTGAGAGGAAATTTTGCAGGATGTTTATAATAAGTAATCAACATCGGAAAATTCTTATTAAGCATTTCGCAATAGATTGTCTGATGAATTAATTTCCCGTCTTTTTCAAAACCATTAATAAATGCCTTTGCATTTGATCTGTGTAGTTTAAAACATTTTTCTTTGATTATCGTTTGCATAATTTCAGATTTTAGATTTGTAGTGCTCTCGCATTGCTTATAACTCGTTTATAAAAAGGGTAAAGCAATATATAGCCCATGAACGGTTTCCGGCTATGTACAGCCATGGTCAGTTTTACTTTACCAAGATAAGAATTAACCTTTTACAAATTACCTGAACTTTTGAAAAATTTCTTTTCAATATAAACAATTTGTAACTAATAATAGTTACATTTGTATTGCAAATGGGTATGAATGGGGACAAAGGAAAAACTGGTAGAACGTTTTAAAAGACAACCCAAAGATTTTACGTTTAATGAATTAACGCGTCTGTTTCAAATTCTTGGGTTTGAGATGAGCCATAAAGGAAAAACATCCGGTTCGCGTGTTGAGTTTATCAATAACGAAAAAGATCTCTCCTATGGCGCTCATAAACCACACCCCGACAGCGCGATAAAAAGCTATGTAATGAAGCAAGTCCTGGAATTTCTAACATCAAACAAAATTATATAACGCTCATTATGGGAACTTTAAAATACAAAGGCTATTCAGGATCCGTTGAATTCAGCGAAGAAGACAACTGCCTGTTTGGCAAGATAATCGGCATGAGCAAGAACGTCATTACTTACGAAGGCAAAACAGTTGAGGAGTTGAAAGCTGATTTTGAGGCCGGCATTGACTTATACCTCGAAAGTTGCAAAGAGATGGGGATAAAACCCCAAAAACCTTACAGCGGATCGCTGAACATCCGGATTCCATCTGAGATACACAGTCAATTGGCACTAAAAGCACAGATGACCGGACGTTCGATCAATGCGATTATCAAAGATCTGCTTACAAATCAGCAAAACCTGTTAAACGCATAACATCTCGCGTCTCAGGGATTGGCGATGATGTAGCTTGCAAGTTGACCCTTCGACAAGCTCAGGGACCGACTGATGTTGATACTTATTTTTCGACCTTTCGACTGGCTCAAGGAGTCTTTTCAAATATTATATTTAACCACTCGCCCCTTCTCCCCCTTCGACAGGCTCAGGGACCACTTCATCTGGTCGCCCCCTCTGTTTCAGGTTTCTTCCTTTTTCTTCGGAAGAAAAGTCACAACCACATTCGACGAAAAATCTTGATAACCAACAAATCTTTCCTAATTTCACCTTAATTTGTAATTCGTTATTAATTCATGCTCTACAACAACAAAAAGCATCTCTCCTCCCTCAAAAACAACCTGATGGTTTCGGGCCTGGTGTTACTCCTGACCATGTCTATTGCTGTTTTTTTTCAACAATTTGTGATCGTTCTGATCCTGGCCTGTCTTTTAATTACCGGACTAATACTTAACAGGATACTAAATTTTAACTATGTGCGCTTTCAGCATGAAAACAACAAAGTATTGATCAGGTACTATGCCCTGTTTTCAGTCGACAGGAGCTACGAATCCGTTGAATTTCCAACAGCTTCCCTGCGAAAGGTCAAAGTCAAAAAATATCTCTTCGGACTGAAATGGGACCTTCACCTTACCGTCAAACTAAAGCAGGGAATGGCAAGTTACCCGGCAATTTGCCTCTCCGCAGTGCCCTTTAAAGAGAGGAAGTTATTGGTGGAGGAGCTTATGGGGGTGATAAAATGAAAGAAGGGACGGAAAGACTGAGGGACTGGGAGACTAGGACGAAGGGGATGACCAGGACGAACTCCAGAATATTGAAACGGGAAACGGAGAAAAAGGACTAAGTGACTAGGAGACTGTGAGATGGAAAGACTATAAGACTAAGGGACCAGGAGACTTAGGGACTAGGGGAAAGAACTCCTAAGAGTTGAAACGGAGAAACGGTGAAAAAAGACCGAGTGACCAATATATCAAAAAATGCACCCGGTCCCTGAGCGAAGCCGAAGGGTTTGTTGAAATGTTTCCCAATTCTGTAAATTCTGAAATTCTGTAAATTCTGCTTCAGACAATTTCTCTAATCCTACTTCAGACAATTTGTGTTCATTTGTGTAATTTGTGGTGGGGGACAATCGAAAATCCACAATAAATTCCTTACCTCACCTTCGTATACGGCTGCTGCTGCAAAACGATTGCTGTCCTTGCGGGAAGATAAAGCTTCACTTGGTGAGGCGATCCCAGACCACTTTCAGGGAGTGAATAATAGGTCATTCTTTCGTCGATACGGTTGAACCCGCCATAAATATGGGCATCCGTCTGAAGAATAACTTTGAATTTGGCCGGTTCACAATAAATACCATAATCTTCAAACGATTTGTCCGGATTGAAATTGAAGACAAAAAGCATATTTTTTCGCTTGAAGGCAAGCACCTGATCGGGCATATTGTCGTGGATGCGCCAAATTTCAGGAACCTCCAGCAATCGCTCCTGCCTGAAAAGATGGATCATATCCCTGTCAAAATCAAGCAACCAGTGAAATTTAAGCTCCAAATCTTCGGCAACACTCCAGATTCTCCGGGCATGCTGGTACGACCAGCCGTTTCCTTCCCGCGGGAAATCAATCCATTCGGGATGGCCGAACTCATTCCCCATGAAATTGAGATATGCGCCTCCGGCACAACCGATCGTAATTAAACGGATCATTTTGTGCAGGGCGATTCCCCGGTCAACGATCAGGTTGGGCTGATCTTTGCGCATACTGTAGTACATCTCCTTGTCTATCAACCTGAAAATGACGGTTTTGTCGCCTACCATGGCCTGATCGTGGCTTTCGACATAGCTCACCACTTTCTCTTCCGGACGATGGGCCGTCAATTCGTAAAAGAGATGCCCGACATTCCAATCCTGGTCTTGTTGTTCTTTGATCATTTTGATCCACAGGTCCGGAACCCCCATCGACATCCGGTAGTTAAAACCCAGACCACCGCTGCTTAATGGTGCAGCCAGTCCTGGCAACCCACTCATCTCTTCGGCAATCGAAAGTACGTGTGGATTAATTTCGTGGGCAAGCTTGTTGGCAAGCATAAAATAGACCACCGCCTCATCGTCGAGGTTGGGGGTAAAATAGTCGGCATAATTGGTAAACGCCTTGCCCAATCCGTGGTCAAAATAGAGCATGCTGGTCACTCCATCGAAGCGGAAACCGTCGAACCTGAATTCCGTTAACCAATATTTGATATTTGAAAGCAGGAAGTGAATCACCTCATTCTTTGAATAGTTGAAACAATATGAATCCCAGGCCGGGTGCTCTCCTCTGGCCCCTTCGTGAAAAAACTGGGTCCTGCTCCCGTCATACAATCCCAATCCTTCGTTCACATTCTTTACCGCATGGGAATGAACCAGATCCATCACTACCGATATACCAAGGCCGTGTGCCTCGTCGATCAGGTGCTTCAACTCCTCCGGGGTGCCAAATCTGGAAGAAGGGGCAAAGAAACTGGAGACATGGTAACCAAAACTTCCGTAATAAGGGTGTTCCGGAATGGCCATCAACTGAATGGTGTTGTATCCGGCTGCTTTGATGCGGGGCAACATTTCGTACCTAAACTCGTTGAATGTATGAACCCTGGGTTCCTCCCCGGCCATTCCCACATGAGATTCATAAATAATTGGCGCCTCATTGGTTGGGATAAAATGGTGAGCAAAACGAAAAGTATCCCTGGGCGCCCACACCTGGGCATTGAAAATATTTGTCCCGCTATCCTGCACAACCCTTTTTGCCCAGGCAGGGATCCTTTTGCCGGATCCTCCGGGCCAATACATGGAGAGTGCATAAAGATCGCCGTGGTGCATGGATGAAAGAGGTAATTCAATTACCCACGAACCATTACCAATATTTTCCAACTCAAAATCCGAACGATCCTGCCAGTCATTGAAATTTCCTATCAGGAAGATCCGGGAGGCATTGGGAGCCCAATCGCGGAAAATCCAGCTCTTTTCAGTTTTGAAGAGGCCAAAATAATCGTGCCCGGAAGCAAAATCCTTTAAAGAAACAGCGCCCAGCAACTCCTTTTCTTTTGATTGGTATTTTTCAGCCCAACGCTGGAAGTCAGAAGTATAAGGCTGTAAATAAGGATCTTCTCTTACCAACTTGGGAACGTCCATGGCAAACAGGTTTTAGCAGGTTCTAATCGTATAAAGTTACTACAAATAAAGCACTTTATCGCTTTGAATAATATTTATCAATACCCTCTGCAACGATTATTTCAAGCTCTTCGGGGGTGTCAATGCCCACCGTTGCATGATCCGTGACAACCGTTTTTATGGTGTACCCATTCTCAAGCCACCGCAGTTGTTCCAGCGACTCAGCCTGCTCCAGAAGGCCTTCAGGCAATGCGCTGAGCTTCTCCAGAATATCGGTCCGGTAAGCGTAAATCCCTACGTGACAGTAATAAGTGAATTTTTTCAGCCAGTCAGATTCCTCCGATTTAAAGACCATTGGAATAGGCAATCTACTAAAATACAGCGCATTACCATGAATGTCAAGCGCTACTTTTACCTCTGCATGGTTAAATAGTACCTCTTTCCGGTGGATTTGCTGGATCAAAGTTGCAATCCCGGTAGATGCTTCCATCAGAAAAGGTTGCTTAAGAATGGATATTTGTTCGGGACTTATAAAAGGCTCATCACCCTGGATATTAATAACCACATCAAAGTGAATTCCGGTCTCCCGGCTTATTTTTCGAACCGCCTCCGCACAACGGTCTGTGCCGCTGCGATGATCTGCTGAGGTCATCACCACTTTACCACCAAAAGCACGAATTGTAGAGGCTATTCGCTCATCATCCGTTGCCACCCATGCCTCCTCTTCGGCCTGAATCACCTGCTCGTAGACCCTTTGTATCATAGGTTTCCCTGCAATGTCGGCCAATGGTTTCCCGGGAAACCGCGAAGATCCGAATCTGGAAGGGATGATGGCAATAAATTTTGTTGTCATGGTCATCAATTCATTTTTTTACAAAAATAGCCATTGTTTGGTAATGTTGAGTAAGGTGAAACGGAGAGACAGGGAAACGGTGAAACGGGAAGGAAAGAGGGGGAGTCGAAGGGACGGAGAAAACATACAAATGAGGAGACGGAGACTAATTTCTTCTGTACTTCGTGCAATTTGTGTAATCTGTGGTTGGGAGGGGTTTTGGATCGTCTCAATCATATCCTGTTAGTAGAATATTCGGAGATTAGTGTTAAATTTGCGTTCGAAAAAGCGAGTTGATTGCATGGATATACAGGAGATTAAACAACGTTTCAGCATCATCGGTAATGCTCCCGGACTGAACCGTGCCATAGAAGTTGCCCTTCAGGTGGCGCCGACGGATCTTTCCGTGCTGATTAGCGGAGAGAGTGGGGTCGGGAAAGAGTCATTCCCCCAGATCATACACCATTACTCGCCGCGAAAGCACGGAAAATACATCGCCATCAACTGCGGGGCAATCCCGGAAGGAACCATCGACTCAGAACTTTTTGGTCACGAAAAAGGTTCATTTACCGGTGCGCTCAACGATCGCAAAGGTTATTTTGAGGTTACTGACGGAGGAACCCTCTTCCTGGACGAGATAGGGGAACTTCCCATCTCGACGCAGGTAAGACTTTTAAGGGTGCTGGAAACAGGCGAGTTTATCCGGGTAGGCTCTTCCCAGGTACAAAAGACCAATGTCAGGGTGATTGCCGCCACCAACTTTGACCTGACAAACGCCATCAGGGAGGGTAAATTCAGGGAAGATCTTTACTATAGGCTCAATACCGTTCCAATCAAGGTTTTACCATTGCGCGAGCGGGGTACTGATGTGCTTCTGTTATTCAGAAAATTTGCCAACGATTTTGCCGAACGATACAAAATGCCATCCATCCGTCTAAATGAGGAGGCCCAGAAAATATTTCTCGGCTATCGCTGGCCGGGAAACGTCAGACAGTTGAAAAATATCACGGAACAGATTTCAATCATTGAGACAGAAAGGGATATCTCCTCGGAAAAACTGATCCATTACATCCCCAACGAGGAGCCGGGCTTCCTTCCGGCATTATACCATAAAGAGATGGATACCAGGGCGCTGGAGAACGAACGTACCATGATGCTCAATGCCCTCATCGGACTCAAGAAAGAACTGGACGATCTGAAAGAAAAATTTAACCAGATGGTAAAGGGGGCGCCGGCCACGGTTCGGGCGGATGAGACTGATGAAGGGATCATGCAACTCTTTCACCAGGATAAAGAGAGCGCTGAGCAGGATGAACCCCTTCTTGCCGGCTATCCCAAAACAGGCACCAGGGCGCACATCCAGGATACTGAAGAATTTGTTGAAGAATCCCTCTCCATTGAAGAAAAAGAGATGGAGCTTATTATCAAAGCATTGGAAAGACATAGCGGAAAACGCAAACTTGCAGCAGAGGAGTTGGGAATCTCTGAAAGGACCCTTTACAGAAAGATCAAGGAACACAACATTAAACAAAAATGAACAACCCGACAAAAAAACGTTTACAGGCTTTCGCTGCCGTCCTGCTTCTGTTCACAACCTGGGGATGTCAAATAAAATACGGGATGAGCGGCGCCATCATCTCTCCTGAGATCAAGACTGTTTCAGTTGATTATTTCAGGAACAGGGCCAGAGTAATCAACCCGACTTTAAGCCAGTCATTCACAGAGGCCATGAAGGATAAGTTCGTCAACGAAACAAGCCTGTCCATCAACACAGATCAGGGAGACCTGGAATTTTCAGGCGAGATTACCGGCTACGATGTCCGGCCACTTTCCATCCAAAAAAGTGAAACAGGGCGCGATTTTGCCTCCATGAACAGGTTAACCATCACCGTCAAAGTAATCTTTGTCAACAACAAAGACCACGACGCGGATTTTAATACCACCTTCTCTGCCTATTATGACTGGGATAGTTCAAAAGCTATCAACCAGGTCGAAAATGAAGCAGTACAGGTGATCAACACACAGTTGATTGATGATATTTTTAACAAGTCCGTATCGAATTGGTAAAAGAATAAGTTGACAGTGGAGGATTGAAACTGAGAAGCGGGAATGGAAAGTTGAAGAAAAATTGGTATATTGCATTAATCCAGTATAAGATAAATTTATCATGTCGGTAACCAAAGACCAGTTGCTCCTGTATGTTGAAAAGCCGGGACTGCTCAAAGAACAGACCATCGGGGACCTGAAGGAAATCGTCGAAGAGTTCCCCTATTTTCAATCAGCGCAACTTCTTTATACCTATAATCTCCATTCTCAGTCAAATTTTCGCTTCGACTCATATTTGAAGATTTGTTCCATCTATGCCACAGACAGGACAATCCTTTACCGGTTGCTTCAACCGAAAAATGCCAGGGAACAAATCTCAAGACCATCACAGCCGACCGATATTCCCGCCCAGGATAACACGCCCCTCTTTGAACTTTCTGAGGAGCGACAGATCACTGTGGCCGAATTCCCTGATTTCGGCCCAAAAGATCCTTCTGGTCCAAAAGTCATTGATTTTGACCTGTTAAGCTTCGACCCGCAAGATGCACTTTTCCAACTGGATGAATCAGATCAAAACCAGAGAAGTGCTACACTCTTCCAGACTCACACAAAAGCTGAAATCGCAGGGGAAGGATTAGATTTGATAGGGAAATTCATTAAAGTCAATCCCTCCATACAACCACGAAATGAAATCTCAACCGCGCAAGACGACCGGATTGAGTTACATGACGATTCGGAAAATGAAAACGATGAATTTATAACAGAAACATTATCAAGAATTTACCTTAAACAAGGACATCTTCAAAAAGCTATTGACTCTTTTAGGCGGTTAAGTTTGAAATATCCCGAAAAAAGTGTTTATTTTGCCGAGCAAATTGAAGAGATTAAAAAAATGCTTAAATAACACCAGATGTATAATTTTATCATAGTCCTGATTTTTATTGTTTGTATCCTTATCGTCCTGCTTGTTTTGGTTCAAAACTCAAAAGGAGGCGGCTTGGCATCCTCATTTTCAAGTTCCAACCAGGTAATGGGCGTACGTAAAACAACCGACTTCCTTGAAAAAGGAACCTGGATCCTGGCAGCAAGCCTGATATTTCTTTGTGTTGCAGCAACGGCATTCCTGCCACGTCAGGGACAACAAGCCAAATCGGCTATTGAGCAGCAAATTCAAGGTGTTCAGGATCCATCTGCCCTGCCTACTTTTCCACAGTCTGCACCGCAAAAATCTTCTGACTCGTCCAAAACAAAATAACTGGAATCAGTCAATTCAGTAAGATGATAAGCCGCTGCCCAAAAGCAGTGGCTTTTTAATTTATGTCATCTTGTCAGAATTAGCTGACAAAAGGCTGTCGATATACTTCATTGTATGTCACGTATTTAACAAAGATATATAGATTTACTTCCAAAAAATTGGTGTAATTTTGTCTGAAAACAAGGAGGCGATGTCTACTTTTCGCTTTGGCACAAAATCTGATAGGGTTGAAGTATAAAAAATATTATTCACTTTAATTATTAAATAAATTTTTAAAAATGGCAGAACTTAAAGGTAAAATCCTTGCCGGCAAAGTATTGATCGAGCCGCAGGAAGCAGAGAAAAAAACAGCTGGTGGTATTATCATTCCTGATTCAGCTAAAGAAAAACCACTCTCCGGGAAAGTTGTCCTGGTAGGTAGTGCAAAAAAAGATGAAGCAATGGAAGTTAAAGTTGGTGATGTGGTCTTCTTTGGAAAATACTCAGGCACTGAACTCTCTATCGAAGGGAAAGACTATCTGCTTGTTAACCAGACAGACGTACTTTTTATCGCTTAATTAATTGATTGTCAATAAATAAAATTTATTCAAAATGGCTAAAGAAATTAAATTCAATATTGAAGCCCGCGAGCTGTTGAAAAAAGGTGTTGACCAATTGGCCGATGCTGTAAAAGTTACACTGGGACCGAAAGGCCGTAACGTGATCATCGAGAAAAAATTTGGCGCTCCCCTGGTAACCAAAGACGGTGTAACCGTAGCAAAAGAGATCGATCTTGCCGATCCTTATGCAAACATTGGCGCCCATCTGGTTAAAGAAGTTGCCTCAAAGACCGGAGACGATGCCGGTGACGGTACAACCACAGCCACAGTTTTGGCCCAGTCTATCATCACGGTAGGTTTGAAAAACGTTACCGCAGGTGCCAACCCAATGGACCTGAAACGCGGTATCGACAAGGCAGTACTCAAAGTAGTAGCCCATATCAAATCACAGTCTGTCAACGTTGGCAGCGATTACGATAAAATCGAACAGGTTGCCCGTGTTTCTGCCAACAACGATGCAGAGATCGGTAAACTGATTGCAGAGGCAATGCAAAAAGTTAACAAAGAAGGAGTTATCACTGTCGAAGAGGCCAAAGGAACCGACACTTACGTGGAAGTTGTTGAAGGTATGCAGTTCGACCGCGGTTACATCTCTCCCTATTTTGTAACA
>Ga0172379_10002465_pt1 | contig 32546 bp, 36 predicted proteins | sample GrowelOW334metaG_FD_119756 | JGI IMG/M metagenome (GOLD analysis project Ga0172379, IMG submission 119756) | Groundwater microbial communities from an aquifer near a municipal landfill in Southern Ontario, Canada - Groundwater well OW334 metaG | ecosystem: Environmental > Aquatic > Deep...
GGATGAGAGGAATATGGCTAATGCAGTTCAACAACTGAACTGCAAATTTCCAATTTCCAATTTCCAATTTCCAAATAAATTCCAATTTTCAATTAACAATTTTCAAAACTGCTTTAATCCTCATTTTTTTGCCTACGGACAACTACCTCTTTATTTGGGCTATCTAATTGTTTATATTCTAAAGTTTTTCGACGGCGATTTGAGTTTGCCTATCAGTTTTCAAGAAGCGACGATAAGTTTAAGGATAATATCGGCAGCGGCATCAATAATTAATGTTTTTGTTTTATTTAAAATAATAAAATTGATTTTTAATAAATTTTCATCCGCCAGCTGGCGGATTGTTTCTCAATTATTTATCTTATTAATTCTTATTTTTTCACCTTACGCGATTCAATCTGCACATTTTGGGACAACGGAATCTCTATTAATGTTGTTTTATTCGGTTATTATTTATTATTCACTTCTCTTTATTGATAAAAAAACAGATACCTTGACTTTTGTAATAAATAGCTCCATTCTTGTAGGTTTGTCTTTAGCGACTAAAGTTTCTTCACTGATTTTTTTAACAGTACCTTTTTTAGTTTTGTTATTCAATATGGAATTTTTAAAACTAAAACCTTTTGCCTTTATATCTGGAAACTCCGTTTATTTACATGGATATAGACTAATGAACAAGATAATGGATTTGATTACCTTGATTTTTATAAGTTTGATCGTTTTTTTTATTTTTTCTCCCCATAATTTTATAAATTTTAGGGATTTTATCAGCTCAATGAATTATGAATCTGATGTGGCTCTCGGAAGATCTTTAGTTTTTTATACAAGACAATTTTTTAGTACAAAACCTTTTTATTTTCAGTTAGAAAAAATTTTTCCTTTTGCATTGGGTTGCCCGGCATTTATTTTGGGATGCCTGGGTTTTATCGGGCTTTCATGGACAGACAAAAAAATCAATCTGCTCCGTTTCGCGTTTTTAATTTATTTTATTCCAAGTGCCGTGATTTACGCAAAGTGGAGCCGGTTTATGGCACCGGTATTTCCGTTGTTTTCAACTTTCGCCATTCTTTTTATATTAAATATGAAAAATCAATCTACCAGCTGGCGGATAAAAATACATATTAAATATCAAAATTTTTACATTTTAATATGTAATTTTGCTTTTTGCTTTTTAATTTTTACTATGATTATTCCAGGGATTGCATATCTTTCCATATATCGAAACCCAGATGTTCGCTTTCAAGCATCAGAGTGGATTTATAAAAATATTCCTAATAATAATTTTATTTTGTTTGAAACGGCGAACGTAGTTGACATTCCTATTGAAAATCCCTCCTCCCTCAAGGCATCAAAAAGCAGATATAATTCAAATTACAATACTGTTTCATTTAATTTTTATGATCTAGACGAAAGTCCCGAGCTACAGTCGGAATTGAAAAATTATATAGAAAAAGCAGATTATATATTTATTCCGTCAAGGCGAATCTTTGCGAATCACTCAAAGAATAAATATCCTCTTTTGAATAAATATTACGAGGATTTGTTTTCGGGAAAATTAGGATTTGAAAAAGTTGCAGAATTTAAATCAAATCCTTCAATTAAATTTTCAATTTTCAATTTTCAATTTTCAATGAATTTTCCTGATGAACAGGCGGAAGAAACATGGACGGTTTTTGATCATCCGGTGATACGGATATATAAAAAGATTAAATCTTCTTAATAGTGTAAGCTTCTCCTTTGTCCTCTATTTTATAGCCGGCTTTTTCAATTCTAACTCTTAATTTATCAGACATGTCAAAATTTCTTGCGCTTCTTGCTTTTAACCTTTCTTCTGCTAATTTAATTATATTCACAGGAATTTTTTCTTTGGTAGTTTTATATAAATCCAAACCAAAGATTTTATCAAAATCCATAAGTAAAAAATATTTTTCCTCGTTCGAAATATCAGATTTAATCATGTCCCACATTACGGCAACTGCTTGAGGGGTTTGAAGATCGTTTGAAATTGCATCGGTAAATTGTTTTTGATAAGAAGTAGCTTTTGCTGATTTTATATTTGTCAAAGTTTTTTGAGGTTTTAACCTTGAAGATATTTCCCTTAATTTATTATATGCTTCCTGGCTTGCTTTAGCCGATTGCCAGGAAAAATTCATTAGTTGCCGATAATGAGATTGTAAAAAAAGATACCGAACTGATAATGGACTAATATTGTTTTTTTCCAAATCCTCAAGCTTATAGATATTTCCTAAAGATTTACTCATTTTCTGGTTATCAACCATCAAAAAATTATTATGAAACCAAATGTTTACAAATTGTTTGTCTGTTGCTCCTTCCGATTGAGCAATTTCGTTTTCATGATGAACGGGGATATGGTCGATTCCCCCGGTGTGAATATCAATTGTTTCCCCTAAATATTTCATTCCCATAGCTGAACATTCAATATGCCAACCAGGAAATCCCTCCCCCCAGGGAGAAGGCCAATGCATAGAATGATCGGTAAAGCGTCCGACTTTCTTAAACCATAAAGCAAAGTCGGCTGGGTGTTTTTTTTCATAATCAACATTGATATCATCCCTAGCGGCTTGAACTTTTTCATCTAATTCTTGTCTAGAAAGTTTTCCATAATTAGGAAATTTTGAAATATCATAATAAACAGCCTGACTGGTTTCATAGGTAAAACCCTTTGCTTGCAGTCTGCTAATCAATTCAATCATTTCTGGAATGTGATCGGTTGCTTTACAAGTAATATCAGGGCGGAGGATATTCAAAGCATCTGTAGTTTTAAAAAAATAATCAGTAAAAAATTTTACAACTTCCCAAACGGTTTTACTGGATTTTTTTGCTCCTTTTTCCAGTTTATCTATCCCTGTATCATCATCTCCGGTGAGGTGTCCCACATCAGTAATATTCATTACCCGGTTAACATTAAAACCACAATAATCCAAAGTTCTTTTCAAAAGGTCATTGATTACATATGCCCGCATATGGCCTATATGAGTATAATCATAAACTGTCGGGCCACAGGTGTATAAAGATACTCTTGGTGGATTAATTGGTATTACTTTCTCAATTTTTCGAGTTAAAGTGTTATAAAGTTTCATAACAAATCAATTGTAGCAGATTTTATATAGAAGAGATTTTATTAGGTTTTTTTTCAAGGCTATAAATATAGGTCGAGAAAACTGCGAAAAGAGCAAAAATTGCCGCAAGGTTAAAAGAGTTAATAATTCCATATAAATCGGCTACATACCCGAGGATAATTGGTGCTAAGGCACTTGATAAAGAAGCAATGAAAGACCCTACTGCGAAAGCCTTTTCATATGAGCCGTGGTGAGCATTAGTTTCGGCAACCATAGTGGTACGGACTGGAGCCGTTCCCATAGTTAACGAACCCAAAATAACTGAAAAAGTAATTATAAAAAATATTGAATTGCTGTAAGTTAATAAAATAATAAATATGATCATCAATGATTCGGCGTAAATAAAAACCTTAATATTTTTAAATTTATCAGTTAGCCGTCCCAATCCCATTTTCCCGATAAGATTACCCAAGAAAAAAGCCGAAGTGAAGGCTCCCAAGACAGAAGGATTAATACCTTTAAAAATAAGCAAAAAAGGCAAAAAAATAAAAAGTGCGGAACTAGCTAAATTATCAAAAAAATTAATTAATAAAACCAGAAGAAAACCCTTATTTTTTATTATTTCAGAAAAATTTACATGTTTTTGTTTTTTTGGGTTCAAATTTTCATTGTTATTTATTTTTTCATTTTTGAAGTGCGAAAACAAAAAAATCGTGAGCAGAATACCGGAAATTATTACATAAACAAAAGAAGTTCTCTGCCAACCGATTGTAAATGCAATAAAAGAAACAAAACCAGATAAACATATTCTTCCGAATTCACCAATTGCGGTAAAATCTCCAACCGTTCGACCAAGTTTTTCCTTTTTCGATAGATTTGCCACAATCGAAAAAGCGACAGGATGAAATGATCCAAAAGCAACGGACATTATAGCAAAAGAGAAAATCAAAAAAATATAAGAATGGGAAAAACTCGTAAACAAAAACCCAAGCCCATAAAAAATTATTGTAAAAACTAAAATTTTTATTGCACCAAACCGACTGCCTAAATAACCCACAGGCAGGGAGAGCAAAATTCCTGTAAGAGAAAAAATTGAACTAAGGAATCCTATTTGTGTCAAATTTAGACTTAAATCTTTAGCAATAAACGGCAAAAGGAGAATAATACTTGCAAGAAAACCGTCATTAAAAAAATGAAGGGTAAAAATTTGAGTCAGTTTGTTCTTCATGTCGGGATGGTGAGACTTGAACTCACGACCTCACGGTCCCGAACCGTGTGTTCTACCATCTGAACTACATCCCGAATTCGTAAATTATAGCATTATTGTTTTCCGGAGGCGGGTTTATTTTCAACGTGCTGTTGTTCGGAAGCTTTCTTGCGGGACATTGTTCCCCGTTTCGCTTTCCCAGTCGGCATATCCCCCTGTTGCCACTGAGTCTTTTGTTGTTGCTCTTTTTTCTTCTTTTCTTGCATTTTATATTCTTCCTGTCTTTTTTTCTGAGCTTCTTCCATCTCCTTCCTTTCCAATACTTTTTCATCTTCCCGTCTAACAATTTGAAATAGGCGGTTTCTCAGGGCTTCCGCCTGAAGTTTATCTTTGTCCTGAAACTTATTTTTTAGTTTATCAAAATTGACAGGAGTGTGATTCTCTCCATGTTTAACCTCCGAGGTTTTTGCTGAGTTTTGCTCAGGATTAACCTCGGAGGTTTTTCCAGCAGCTTTGTCAAAAGGATTTATTATTTGAGCAACCGATTTAACAGTATGTTTAGCGGTTGAAGTTCCTAATTCGGCTAATTGTTCAAATGTGTCGCCTAAAATAGTGCCTTTTGTCATAGTTATATTCCCAACATCGCCCTACCCTTCTTGCTCATCTTTTCCATCGACCAGGGTGGATCAAAAGTTAATTCAAGACTGATATCTTCATCTTTGATTCCCAATTCTTTAATTTTGTCTTTAATTTGAGTTTCAATAAGAGAAAATAGCGGGCAGCCGATAGTAGTCAGTGTCATTGTAATATTTAATTTTTTTTTGATCAACTTAACTTTATAAACCAAGCCTAAATCGACAATTGAAATATTTAATTCCGGATCCATGACCTCAGTGAGTTTATTTTTAATTTGTTTTTCGTTAATTTTTTTCATAGAGTATAATAATTATAGCAATTATAAATATTTTAAATATAAATGATAACTTATAAACTTCACTTTGTTCCGCTTGGCGGGATCGTCGGCGTTACCAAAAACATGTATGTATACGAAATATATAACGATGATAAGCTAAAAGACATTATTATTGTTGATTGCGGAATCGGTTTTCCAAAAGAAAAAGAATTAGGGGTGGATTTTGTTATACCTGATATTACATATTTGATGGATAAAAAAAAGTTTATTAGGGCGATCCTAATAACGCACGGACACGAAGACCATACTTCAGCACTTCCGCTACTTTATGATGATTTAGGACGGCCGCCGGTTTATGCCAGCCTATTAACGTCGATGTTTATTGAAAATAAATTTAAAGATAAGCATAAAAAAATTTTAGTCAATCGAGTCGATTTTAATAAAGAATATATTTTTGGTGACTTTCGTGTTTCTTATTTGAAAATGACCCATTCAATTCCTGATACGACTCATATTATTATTAGGACGCCAATCGGAACGATATATCATGGATCAGATTTTAAATTAGATTTGACACCTCCATATGGACCAAGTCCTGATTTTTATAAAATTACTAAAGCAGGTCATGAAGGGGTTTTGTGTTTGTTGTCAGACTGTCTTGGGAGCGAGCGAGAAGGTCTAACCTTGTCTGAAAACATCGTCGGTCAAACGTTCGAAGATGAAATGAGAAAGACAAAAGGAAAATTTATTATGACAACATTCTCCTCAAACATTTCCCGTATTCGCCAATGTGTCGATGCAGCTATCAAATTTAATCGGAAGATCTGTTTCTTGGGTCGATCAATGAGAGAAAACACAAAAATTGCCGCAAGCATTGGTTATTTGCCGATTCCTCAAAGTCTTTTTATAAAAGAAGAAGAAGTCGGACGATTACCCGCTGGAAAAATATGCCTAATTGTTGCCGGTTCGCAGGGACAGTATGGATCCGCCCTATCAAAGTTGGCTGATCGGCAGAATAAAAACATCGCTGTTAAGACCGGTGATAAAATTATTTTTTCTTCAGATCCCATTCCAGGCAACGAGAATGGAGTTTACGAAACAATTGAACAATTATCGGAAGAAGGAGCTGATGTTGTCTATTCTGATATTGCCGATCAACTTCATTCCTCTGGTCATGGCAATCAGGAAGATCTAAAGTTTTTAATGAGGTTTACAAATCCAAGGTATTTCATTCCAATAGGTGGAACAATAAGACATCAAAAACAGTATGAGAATTTGGTTGAACAACTGGGATATAAGAGAAATGACGTTTTTTCATTAAATGAAGGCGAAACAGTTTGGTTTGTAAAAAATAAAGCTTATAAGGGTGAGAAAGTTGAAACAAAAAATATTTATGTTGATGCTTACGGAATAGGAGACGTCGGAAGTGTTATACTCCGGGATAGAAAAACTTTAGCGACCGATGGAATTGTTTTTGCTATTGCAACGGTCGATAATAAAGGGATATTGATAGGAAAGCCAAAAATATTTTCCAGAGGTTTTATTTTTGAAAAAGAAGAAGGCAGATTATATTCACAGGCTGAAAAAATGATTGCGGATGTTTTTATGGTAAGAAACGAAAAGGCATTTGATCCAGGACAGACGCAATATGAAGTAATAAAAAATCTTGAGGAATTCTTTAGAAAAGCAACCGGGAGAAAGCCATTAATTGTGGCAGAAGTAATAAAACTGTGAATGAACAAATAATCAAATAAACAAATAAAGAAATAAATGATAAAATAATTAAATTTTTGAATTAGTACATTTGTTTATTTTTAAATTTATTTAATTATTTTTTTATTTCTTTATTTAATCATTATCTATGTCTTCCCTTCCCAACAGTCTTAAAAACATTTCCTTATTTTTAGAACGTCTTCCCGGTATTGGAGAAAAAACAGCTAATAGATTAGCTTTTTTTTTGCTTAATCTATCTGAAGAAGATTTAAAAGAATTTGCAGAAAATATTTCAAGTTTGAAATCAAAAACAAAACTTTGTAAAAATTGCTTCAATTTTACGGAAAAAGAAATATGTGAAATTTGTGAAAATAAAGAACGGGATCCTTCGATAATTTGTGTCGTCGAAACAGTTTTAGACTTGCTTTCCTTTGAACAGGGAAGAATCTATAACGGGGTTTATCATGTTCTTCATGGAAAAATAGATCCTTTAAACAGGATGGGGCCGGATAATATTAAAATTAAAGAACTGTTAGAAAGAGTTAACCGGCTAACGAGTTCACGGGTTAGCGAGTTAAAGGAAATTGTTTTAGCGACGAATCCGGATATGGAGGGAGAAGCGACAGCGGTATATATTAAAAATAAATTAAAAATTAAAAATGAAAAATTAAAAATTTCCAGACTTGCATACGGATTACCGATGGGGGCAAATTTAGAGTACGCGGACTACATGACCCTAAAGAAAGCGATTGAGGGGAGGGGTAAGTTTTAAGTTGGTTATTTTCTAGCCATCAATTTTTCAAAACCAGATAAAATATGTTTGATTTTTTCTGTATTAAATAATCTTAAAGAAAGTAATCCTTGTAAAATATTAAACGCTAAATTGTACTCGCCGGTCTTCACAAAACCAAAAATATTAGCATTCAGAACGGATCTTGGGTCCTTGAATTTTTTAGGATCAATTTCTGGCATATTAGGTGGCATTTTACTTTTTCTTCTTCTTGTCAAGACCTTTTATGAAAAATATATTGTCATGACGGTCTATAACAATTCTTTTGTAGGTTATAAGCGGTAGACAGAATTATAAATATATTGTTTTATTTACTCATGATTTTACATTACAGGAAATTAAACCGTCTGAAAAATTATGATTATTCGTCATCGGGTTATTATTTTGTGACGATTTGTGTACATAAACGTAGTTGTGTATTTGGTAAAGTTAAAAATAATAAGATGATTTTGAACGTATATGGAGAAATGGCAGAACAATGTTGGTTGAACATTCCAAAACATTTTCCCGACGTAGAATTAGATGAATTTGTAATAATGCCAAATCATGTTCATGGAATAATTATTATTTACAATTCACAATACGTAGGGAACAAAAATTTTTGTTCCCTACAAAACAATAAATTACCATGGCAATCGAAATTATCAAAATCATTATCTTCAATTATTCGTGGATACAAAATTGGTGTAACGGAATTTTGTTTAAAAAATGAATTTAAAAAATTTGCCTGGCAAAAATCATATTATGATCACATTATTTGCAATGATTATTCTTTGTTATACATTCGTCAATATATTCGTGATAATCCGGTGAACTGGAATGAAGATAGAAATAATATTTAAAGCAGTTTCTTTAGTTCCTGTTCAATCAGTGGGGCGATCGAGATTTCCCTCAGTTTGGAAAACTTTTGTTCCGGTTTTAAAGCAATAGTATTGCTCATAAATATTTTTTCAATTTTGCTTTTTTCAAGAATTTCAGCAGCATTTGGCGAAAAATCGTGGTGGACAACGCAAGCGAGGACCCGCTTAGCCCCCCGTTTAAGACAGAATTCAGCTGCGTGAACTAATGTACCACCGGAGGTAATAATATCATCGACAATGATACAGGTCTTACCTTTAACCTCTCCATATAAATTAAGAGCTTTTGATTGATGAATTTTATCAAGATTCCGTCTTTTTTCAATAACGGCGATATCGACTTCACTTGTGTGAAAAAAATTTTCAGCAAATATCTGAGCTCTTTCCACTCCTCCTTGATCGGGAGAAACAATTGCGACATTTTCAGTATTCTTATTATCTTTTAAATAATGAGCTACTTGTCTCCCTAAAATTGAAAATGTTGAAAGGTTTTTAAATGGAATAGAAAAGATTCCCTCAGTTCCGTCATCGTGGAGATCAAAAGTATAGACTTGATTAAAACCAATTTCTTCAATAAAACGAATAATAACATTGACGGAAACTGATTCACCGGCGCGATGTTCGCGATTTTGACGCGCATATCCAAAATAAGGAATAAAAGCAATAATTTTTTTAGCTTGCCTTCTTTTTAGGGCGTCAGCAAAAAAGAACAGCTCCATCAAATGTGTGTCAGTTGGATTAGCTGTTGGTTGGAGTATTACACACACTTCGTCCTTTACTTTTTCTTGAATCATTACCCTAATTTCAGAATTATCAAAACGGGTTACCTCTGACTTAGAAATAGGAACGTTGAGTAAATTTGACACCTCAACCGAAAGTTTAGGATTAGCAGAACCTGAAAATAATTTAAACATATAATTTTTAACCTTGTTGTTGCTGACTGGATATTTCGATTAATTTTTTTGCCGCCAGTTCCTGAGTTTTTTTACCGGCTTCGTTAACAATTTCGGCGATGCGATTTTCCACTATTCCGTCTACCTCAATTGATTCAATAATTTGGTCTCCCCGAATGACTACCTTAACGCCGTTTTTTTCAACGACAACTTGTTCTTGTTGCAAAGCAGCCTGCATTTTCTGGGCTTGTTGTTGTAATTTCTGCAAATCTCCTAAAGCTCCAAAAGGATTTAACATAAGACGAATAAAAAAATCTAATTTTTAATTGTTAATTAATTTTTTTGTCCTACTTTATTGTAGAACTCAATAAGGGCAATTTCAACTGGTAAAGATTCAATTGGTGTATTTCGTAAATTTTGATAAGCCTCAATCATTAATTTCATTAATAATGAAGTTTCGCTCAGGGTTAAGGTTATTTTTTTATCCTCACTTGTCAGAATATTATTCTTAATAAGAATTTGTAAATGCAATTTATTAAGAATATCTTCGATAAGATTTTTAAAATCACCGCCATTTTGTGAAAATTCATTCACCCATACTAAAGTTTTTTTAAAATCTTTTTTTTCAATTATTTCTATCAAGTCATTCCTTCCTCTTATTCCCAAAAATTTTTCGACATCTTCAATAGATCCAATTTTCTGGAAAGTGATCTCTTCTAAAATTTTTGCCGCATCGCGGAATGAATTTTCACTATGATCAGCAATGAGCTTTAATATATTATCATTGAACTTAATGTCTTCGTTTTTTGAAATCCTTTTTAACATTGAAAGAATGTCAGTTATGTTGGCTTTACCAAAATTTATTTTCAAGCAGCGGGATACTATGGTTTTTGGCAATTTTTCTAAATTGGTAGTTGCCAAAATAAATATTGAGGATTTAGAAGGTTCTTCCAAGGTTTTTAAAAGAGCATTAAAACCTTCATTGGTTATCATATGAGCTTCATCGATAATAAAAACTCTGTAACCGCCGGACATAGGAAGAAAAGACGTTTCCCTGATCAAGCTTTTTATTTCATCAATTCCCCTATTTGAAGCCGCATCCATTTCAATAACATCGGTAAATGAGGAAAGTCCAATGCTTTTGCAATTAGCACATTTGTTACATGGTTCGTAAGAATTGACGTTTTTTGGTGAGCCTGAGGAAAATTTATTATTTAGGCAATTGACTGCCTTAGCGAGAATTCTTGCCGTTGATGTTTTTCCTGTTCCTTTTTGGCCCACAAATAAAAAAGCATGAGGCAATGTCTTAGATTCTAGTATCTTTCCCACCATTTCCCTGACATGTAAATTGTCAATCTCCGCGATTGTTTTAGGCCGATATTTTAGGTAGAACATATTATTATTTTAATAGATTCTCTATTCCATGCTTGACCAACTGATTGATCATTTCATCGACTCTTTTGTTACGTTCGGCAGCCAGTAAAATCACTAACGGATAGCAGATAACAATTTCACCTAATAAAACCTCATTTTCACCGATATTCTCATTGTATTTAAAAGATAATATCGGTAAGGTTTCCTTTTCATTTTTGTATTTTTCGGTAAAAAATTTCATCTTATTTTTACCAACAAAAACTATGTTAAAGGAATGCTCTAAAGCAATTTGTTCCTTTTCGAAAAAATCTTTTACAAAAGCCTTTATTTTTTGGCGATTAATCTTATAACGGGATGAAGAAATAATATTAATCATATTCTTTTATATACTTTTTTAAAGACCTTTCTGTGCTTCAAAGAGCGATTTTTAGCTTTTTCTTTTTCTTCTTCCTTTCTCTTCAATGAAGGTTTTTTATAGAACATTTTTTTTCTTAAAGTATCAACAATTTCTTCATCAATGAAAGACCGTGTAAATTTTCTAAACATACTGTCTTTTGATTCACCCTTTCTTTTTATTACTAAAACCATAAATTAATACGCCTCCTCCCAAATTAAATAATTTTCAATTATTCTATTATACACTCTTAATTATTTCAATGATCGTGTTCAGGGATAAAGATGTTGGAATAAGTTTAGGATTCCCCGACGATCCGTTTAATAACATATGTTCAGATATATGGAAAAACCAGCTTCCTTTTTTGTCTTTCGTTAATATTTTTTCGTAAACGGGCTTTAAAGTATATTTCTTGTCAGGCAAGGTTTTTATCCTTGTAAAACCGACCTCCGGATGACGCCTGATGACCAGAGCAAACCCTTTCTTAAGGGCAAGCTTTACTGTTTCCTCATTTTTTGTTTCAATAGCAAGGGATTTGCCAAGATATGACTTAAATACAAAACCGTTTTTAATTTCTTCTTCCGCGCTTACTTTATTTTTAAAAACGATTAAAGCGGCTTCAAAAAGTTGAAAGACAATTTCAATTAATTTTATTTCTTCTCTATTGATTACCTTTAATCCGTCAATCAGCTGCCGGATCATAAAATCATACCGGTCGGAATCAGGTTCGGTATAAAAAACTTCGGCAAAATGATCGGTAGAATTAATATATTCGACAATTTTTTCAACAGCTTTTATTTCTTTTGTTTCAAGTAAATCTTTACCGATAAGATATTTATATACAAGTTTTGTTGCCGAAGTATAGTCATTAGTTTGATGATGGTCAAATTTACCCAGACCGGTATCAACATGAATGATGTTTTTACTACTTTCAGGAAGTTGACCATCTAAAGTTGTGCCCGAAGGAACAAATTTTATTTCTGCGCTATCCCAGCCCGGCAGATATTTTTTTATAAGCCAAACAGAACCGATAGCATCAAGATCTGGAGACAAATGCGTAACGATTATTTTCATTTTTAACCTTTAATTTTTTTAAGAACATCTTCTAAAGTGATCAGCTCAAATTCTTTTTCATTCCTTTTTTTGAACTCTATCTTATCCCCTGTTCTTTTAGACACAACTAACCTGATCGGTATTCCAATTAGATCGGCATCAGAGAATTTATTTCCCGCCGTTGCGTCCATTCTATCATCGAACAATACTTCAATATTATTTTCTTTTAGAACTTTGTAAGCTTTATTAACTTTAGAACTAATTGTTTCGTCTTTTAAATCAAGTCCAACTAAGTGAACCTGAAAAGGTGCTACCGATTCAGGCCAAACAATTCCCCTTTCGTCATGAAATTTTTCGACAATCACACCCATGATTCGTGAAGGTCCAATTCCATAGCAACCCATGTATATCGGCTTCAGTTTTCCGTCCTGATCGGTAAATTTATAATCAAACGCGTCAGTAAATTTTGTGTAAAGCGGAAAAATATTACCGATTTCAGCCGCTTTTTTTACTAAATATTTTTCATTAGTTTCAGGGTCAAGGTCACCGTCTTGAGCAACTTTTATATCATAAAATTCTTTCGGCAGCGGCAGATCTCTGCCGAAATTAACGTTAACTGAGTGATAATCAGTTCTATTAGCTCCGCACTCAAAATTTAACCGATTGTTAACAGATTCATCGATATAAACATCAACTTCTTTTGGCAAGTTAATAATTCCGGCATAACCCACTTCGGCACCAGTGATTTTTTTTACAATTTCGGGTGACGCCAGTTTTAAGGCTTTGCATTCTGCAACTTTTCTTAATTTGTCTTCATTGACATCATAACCTCCGCGGACCGCAGCAGCAATTACCCTATTATCGTCGGTTTCAAAAATTAAAGTTTTAGTAGTTTTTTCAACTGGAATTTTCAAATAATCGGCTAATTCTTGAACTCCGATAATTCCTTTTCCTAAAACATCCTTTTTCGGTTGCATCGACTTATCTTTTTCGATTAACTTCGGTGCATAGCTTGGGGCTACCTCACGATTGTAATAAACTTTTTTACTTTTAGAAAAAAATACCGTATCTTCACCGGTTTCGCAAAATGTTTGAAATTCGTGCGAATAATCATCGGTAAAAGAACCACCTGAAGCCAGTACAATCACCGTATCATCTTTTAAACCTAATCTTTCAAATATTTTAAAATAAACTTTTTTTGAAATTTCATAATATTTTTTAAAATCTTCTATAGTCGTGTGAAAACTGTACAAGTCCTTCATTCTGAATTCTCTACCCCGTAATAATCCTGATTTAACTCTAGGTTCATTTCTAAATTTAGTTTGAATTTGATATAAAGCAAAAGGAAAATCCTTATAGCTTAGGTTAAATTTTTGGCCTAAAGGGGTAACCACTTCTTCATGGGTTGGGTTTAAAACGTACTCGGCATCATTTTTAGCCTCAGCAAATTTATTTGCAGCGGTAGTTTTCATTAGGATATCAACAGTTCCAAGCCGGCCGGTTTTTTCCCAAGTTGATTGAGGGGCAAGCGAAGGCATAAATACTTCATTTCCGATCACATCCATTTCTTCACGGATAATATTTTCAATTTTATTAAGGACCTTCAAACCTAAGGGTAAATATGTATAAACCCCAGCCATAACCTGGTCGATAAAACCGCCTTTTGTAAGAAATGTCGCGTTTGCCGAATCATACTGTTTAGAATCTTTTTTTGTTTTACCAAATAGTTTTGAATAAAGCATATTTAGATTATATCTTATTCCTGTATTTTTTGGAGAACCTTTTTTAGAATATCCTGAAGTGAAAGATCTGAAGTATCAATAACAAGATCATAATTCTTTGGGTCCATAAAATCGTCGCGCTTATAAATTTTTTTTAATTTGCTAAGCCAATTATTTTGGCGCTCATCAACTCGAAGTTTTGCTTCGTTTGAACTGATTTTTTCCCGATCGGCAAATCTTTGATAGCGGATATTGTCATCACAAACGAGCAAAACTTTCAAAATATTAGGGAAATTATTCGCCATAATTCCCGACATCCAGCCGTCTACTATTAAATTTCCCGGTAATTTCAGCATGTTCCGGACTTTAAAATCAATTTTTTTTGTAAGTGCTTCATTTTGCTCTTCAACATGTTCCAGGTTCAGTTTATTTTTTTTTACATATTCACGAAATAATTGTCCGGTCATAAAGACAGGCCAATTCAATTCTTTTTGCAAGCTTCTTAGGAGGGTAGACTTTCCTGTACAAATTTTTCCTGATATGGTTATTTTATTTATGGCCATAACCGATTTTATCCAGCACTTTACCTAACGTTTCCTGTGGGCCGGTTTTGTAAGTATCAATTACCAAATCAAAATATTTTGGACTCCAAAAATCATAATTTCCGTATAATCTTTTCCATTTGTTCACATTTTCGCTTTCTCTATGCTTTATCCAATCTTTAGCTTGCTCTACGGTAACATTATCGCGGTTGGCGACCCGGTCGACTCTAATATCGTCGTGCTGGCAAACAAGAAGTACTTTTAATATATCCTTATATGAACGGGCAAAAAATCCTGTCAGCCACCCTTCATAAATAATTTCTTTCTCTGTTTCAAGCAACTGTTGTGTGATTGTGTCTATTTTTTTTTCATGATCATCACTTCTGGATAAAGCCCCCACTTCATTCTCTTTAAACTTAAGCTTGCGATCGTGTTCACGTTGTATAGCTCCGATATTAATGTGCTTCCAGTTTAATGAGTTAACAAGATTTTTTGTTAAAGTTGTTGTTCCTACGGCAATTTTACCGGAAATTGTTATTAGCCGATATTTGGGTGAAATAATTTTATCCATATTTATTTTTTAAATAATTTAATAACATCATTAATCGTAATTAAAGCCGCTAATGATAATAAAATTATAAAACCGACTAAGTTTGTATATTTTTCGAAATTTTTATTAGGTCTTTTTTTAGTTATTCCTTCGTACAATACAAAAACTAATCTTCCGCCGTCTAAGGCCGGAAAAGGAAGTACATTCATGATGGCTAAGTTGAGAGACAAAAGCGCTAAAAACTGGAGAAAGGCATTCTTACCGAACTTAACTGCTTGACCTGCTAAATTAGCAATGCCGATAGGACCCGCCACATCAACATTTTGTTTTTGAAAAGTAATAAAGCCAAAAAGCATTTTTCCCAGCTCTGATGTAATTTTGGAGGTTATATTAAAAGCTTCAACTAAACCATAATAAGGGGCACTGTACCAAGGATATTTTTTTTCAATGAAAGAAGTTATAGCAATACCCAAAGGACCTTCGCCTTTCGGAGGGTTTATTCTGGGAACAAGGTCAACGGACAGTTGTTGATTATCTCTTTGAACTAAAAGTTTTATGTTTTGACCGGCTGATTTCTTAGTTTTTTCAATAAGAGTATTTGATGAAGTCAAGTTAATAACATTGTCTTTAAGAATTAATTTAATAATTATATCTCCCTCTTTTAATCCAGCGTTAGCAGCTGGAGAATTTTTAGATACTTTTTCGACAATTACCTTATTGGACGGAACAAAAATTCCTTGCGTAACTAAATATGTAAAAATCACCCATCCCAACAAAAAATTACCGATCACTCCTCCTAAGACAATTAAAGTTTTTTGCCACGGCTTTTTATTTACAAAGGTTCGGTCTTTTTTTGTTTTACGATTCACTTCATTGTATTCTTCCCCAAACAATTTAACAAAACCGCCAATCGGTAAAAGGTTTACGGTGTATAGGGTCTCACCTTTTTTTATGCCAAATATTTTTGGCGGCAAACCGATTCCAAATTCTTCGACCTTTACTCCCATCTTTTTAGCCATTAAAAAATGACCAAGTTCATGAACGAGGACGAGAATAGATAAAGTCAGAATGAAAATAAGTATTGTCATTTTATTAAACTTCCATTATCTCTTTTTCTTTGCTCTCTTTTATAATATTTATTTCTTCCATAAACTTAGTTGATTGAGCGTCAACCTCTTTTTCTAATCTGTATTTTTCATCTTCGCTCATTTCTTTTTTCTCAAAAGAATTTTTGATAGTTCTTCGGGAATCATCTCTGTGATTTCTTATTGTTACTTTTTTTTCTTCAACTTTTTCACCGACCACTTTGATATATTTTTCTCTTTGTTCGGTATTTAGGGATGGTATTCTAATAATAATTCTTGTTCCCTGTGTGGTTGGTGTTAGTCCCAGGGGAGATTTTAAAATCGCTTTCTCAATATCCTGTATGACAGATGGATCGTAAGGACTGATTGAAATAGATGACGCTCCTTCGGTCATTATAGTTGCAAGCTCCAATAATCTAAGTTTAGTTTGGCCACCATAAGTCTCAACCGTTAAATTTTCGACCAGAGAAGGCGAGGCGCGTCCGGTACGGATAGACTTAAGATCTTCTTTGAGGGACGCAATTGTTTTAAGTGCTTGGTTGGTAAAAGTAGAAACAATATCCATAAAATTTATTATACACTCCATCTCACAAACTTTACCAGCTTTATATTTTCTCCAAATTTTAAAACGGCTTCTTTTATTAAGTCACTTACTTTTTTTGAGGCATCTCTAATATACTCTTGGTTGAGAAATTCTTCATTAGTTTCGGCGCGGATCGAGGCAGCCTGCATTGCTAATTCATTACCTAATAATTGAAAATCCTTATTTCCGGAAACAAAGTCTGTTTCACAAGCGAGCTGTATCAGAGAAGCTACTTTTTTATTATGATGAACATAAGAGAAAATTATTCCGGCTCCAGTATCACGGTTTGATTTATCTTTAGCTTTTGCAATACCCCATTTATTCAACAGCTTTTTTGCTGCGATGATATCGTTTTTAGATTCTTCTAAGGCTTTTTTGCATAGAGAAAAAGAAATTTCCGTTTCTTCACGAAGTTGTTTTAATTTTTTGATATCGTACATGATTATTTTTTTGTTGCTTCTTTAGCTTTTACTTCTTCGGCTTTAAGATAGCTTGATGAATATGCTTCGGTTATTTCCTTCAGAAAATATTCGATTGATGTAATAGAGTCGTCATTTCCAGGTATAGGATAGTTTATAAGATCAGGATTCGCATTTGTATCGGTGACAGCAACTGTCGTGATTTTCATTTCGCCTGCTTCTTTCACGGAATTTTTTTCCTTTTTGATATCTATAATAAAAAGAGCGTCAGGTAATTTCTTTAAATTAGCAATTCCTCCATAAAATTTTTCCAGTTTGTTCAGATCTTTGTCTAACTTTACTTGCTCGTGTTTAACATATTTGCTCCATTCTCCTTTTTCTTTTTCTTCTTTCATTGAATTAAGTTTTTTTACATTCTTTATTATCATTTCAAAATTTGTTAAAAGTCCTGCTGGCCATTTAGTGTTCACAAAAAGTAAATTATTTTTTGAGCACAGATCTTTAGTTAAATTTGATGCGATTTTTTTAGTACAAACTACGAGAAGAATTTTTTTATTTGTTCCCAATTCAGAAACATACTTCTTTGCTTTTTCGAGATAATCAGCCGTTTTGGTGAGATCAATTATAGAAACCCCGTTTTCAAATGAATAGATATATTTATTTGTTTTTGGGTGTACCCTATTAGATTTATGCCCAAGATGGGCTCCGGCAGCAAAAAGCTCTTCAACTATTTTAGTATTATCAATCATAAGCATACATTCTATCAATTTGACCAAGATATTGCAATTAGATTTTAAGGGATTTTATGAAAGTTTTGAATTCTTCACTTATTTCTTCATGTTCTAAGGCAAACTCTATTACAGTTTTCAAATATTCAAACTTGTCGCCGGTATCATAATACTTTCCGTTTTCAATCACAACCGTATAAACAGGGACACCTTCATTTTTTAACAGATTAATAGCATCCACAAGCCAAATTTCGCCGCCTTTCCCCGGCTTAACTTTTTTTAAGGCAGAAAATATTTCTGGAGGTAGGATATAGCCACCGTGAGTAGCAATGTTTGAAGGTGCCTTGTCTGGTTCCGGTTTTTCTACAATTTTATTAATCTTGTAAACATTATTTTCTACATGGGTTAAGTCGGCTATACCGTATCTTTTTAAATCCTCTTTTTTTTCTATTTTTACTCCCGATATGACGATCCCCCCAAATTTTTCGTAAACTTTGATCATCTGCGCCAATCTGGGTGGCTTGGAATATATAAATTCATCTCCCCAAAGAACTGCAAAAGGCTCGTCTTCAATTGCCGGTTCGGCCGTTAAGACCGGAGTACCGTTTCCGTAAGGACCTTTTTGACGAATATAAATAAAGTTGGCCATATTTGAAATTCTTTGAATTTCTTTAAGAAGGTGATCTTTTTTTCCTTGCACTAAATTCTTAACTAGATCTTCAGAAGGAGCATCAAAATGATCTTCAATCGCCCGTTTGTTTGAGCCCGTTATAATAATAATGTTCTCAACTTTGGAATCTATAGCTTCTTCAACCACATACTGAATAACAGGTTTATCGATTACAGGAAGCATCTCTTTAGGCATGGCTTTTGTTTGAGGAAGAAATCTTGTTCCAAAACCTGCTGCAGGAATTACAACTTTAGTTATTTTTTTCATTCAAATTTTACGGTAACTTTTTGGCTTAATTGGATATTTCCGTTAATAAACGCTGTAATTTCAGCAACACCTATCACATCAGATGTTAAAACAAAACTCACTTTCCCGGTTTTATCTGATTCAGATAACGATTCCCGAGCCCCGTTTATTAAACCCAAATTAGTAACCAATCGCACAGGTTTTTTGTCTAACGGAAGATTATTTGCGTTTCTTACAAATACATTTATGTCCACTTTGTTCCCAGTGTTAGTTGTTAGCGGCCAAGCAAAAATTAAGGAAGTTGTGGACGAAGGATCCGTTTCGGTTGAAGCTCTGGCAAAATTTCCTATTTTTCCGCTAAGTAAGGTCGAACTAACAAAAACTCCAAAAACAACAAAAAACAATATCATCAAAACAACAAATTTTTTATCCATATACAATAAGCTTATCAACTGTGACAAAGTTTGTCAAACTTGGTTAGTTGTTGATAGATAGCCTTTTTTATTAAGGATGTCAATAATTTTTTCATGTATTTTTATTGGTGAAAGAATAGTTTCATTTTCAACGCAGTCAATTTTAACCCAACTTTTATTAGTTTTCACAATATCCAGATACATGTCCTCAACCTTTTTTAAGTAATCACCATCTTTTTCATATTGATCTTTCATTTTTCCGTCTAAATAGACCCTTTTATTTTTTTGAGTAACTAAAGTTTGCGCTAAAACAAGCGGGATATAAAGCAAAATGACTAAACCCGGTTTTGGTATACCAAAAACTTCATATTCAAGTGTTTCAACCCAATTTAGAAATTTTTTCCTTTCGGTTAATTTGATTTTAACCGCCTGGTAAATTGAAGACGGGGTGTAACGATTGCAAACGACTATTTTATTTTCATTAATTGCCTGCCAAATTTTTTCTTTTACCTGCCAACGGTCTGCTGCGTATGGAAAAGAGGCGAGATAAGGATTGATTCTGCTAAAATGACCAAATTCTCCTTTTAGAAAACGACCGGCAAAATCACCGAAAAACGTTTTTCCATATTGAGGAAAATCAAAGGACGCATATTTTATTTGATTTTGATTAAAATAGCCGGTTAGCAACTTTAACTGAGTCAGTTTTCCGGAACCGTCGATACCCTCTATCACTATTAATTTGTTTGTTGGCATAAAGAAAATACATTATAAATTAATTTTATCGCCCGATTTGGCTTTGTCTTGCAAAATAAGAATTGCTACTTTATCTTCGATTTCATCACGGATTATTCTTTCCATGTTTCTAGCTCCGTATCGTGGATCAAAACCTTTTTTAGAAATAGAATCGATCGTTTTTTCAGAAACAATTATTTTTACCTTGTATAATTTAAATATTTCAACAGATATTTTTTCAATAGTCTTTTTTGCTAGAAGTTTAATTGATTCTTGGCTTAAAGATTTAAAGGCGATCACACCATCGAATCGATTAAGAAATTCTGGAGAAAAAATTCTTCGCTCAACTAATTGGTCAATAAGACTTATAGGACTTATTGGGCTCGTTTGAGAATAATAAAGACTAGAACCGGCATTTGAGGTCGCAATTATAATTAAATTTTTACAATCAACCTTTTCCCCCCTTCCGTCAATGAAATAACCTTCATCAATAATTGTCAAAAAAATATTTATTAAATCTTTATCAGCCTTTTCAATTTCATCGAGCAACAAGACACCGTAACTTTGTTTTCTAATTGCGCTGGTCAGCAAGCCAGGTAAATCATTATCCCCTATAAGTTTTGAAATATCGTATTTTGATTGAAATTCAGACATATCAAAGCGGATAAGAATATTAGAAAAAAATGTTTCCGCGACGGCTTTTGCGGTCTCGGTTTTTCCTACTCCTGTGGGGCCAAGAAATAAAAACGAAGCCAAAGGTTTTTTCCTTCTTCCAATAAGCAAAAAGGAACGTCTTAAAGATGAAGACAATTTTTTTATCGCTTCATCTTGTTGAACGATTTTAGCAAATAATAGAGTTTCGAGGTTTAAAAGTTTGTCTTTCATTTGTTTGGTTATAGTTGTGGGAATGTGGGTTTTTTCGGTAAGAACAATATTAATTATTTCGGGTGTGATTGTTGTAGGGACAATTCTTGAATTGTCCGTGCGATTCTGTTTCGCATAAACGCACGCAGTATCTAACAGATCAACGGCCTTTTCCGGAAAAGGAATGGAAGTCAGATAAAATTCGCTTTTTTCAATAATTTCACTAATGGTTTCATACGGGATATAAACCTTATAAAGAGCTTCAAAAGAAAAAACCGCGTCTAATAAAATATTTTGAGCTTCTTTCTTGGATATTTCGTAAACATCAACTTTATTGAACATGCGGTTAATTTTATCGTTTGAAAAAACAAAATTTTGAAAAGAAAAAGGAGTAGTTGTCCCTATTATCTGAAAGGAATTACTTTTTGTATACTTTTCCAGGGAAAGGGTCAGATTTATCTTTCCCTCACCATCGGTAATATACTTATCAATGTTATCAATAAATAAAATAATATTTTTTGCCCGCTCGGCCTCTTTCAGCAAATCTTCAAAAAAATTCTCTCTTTGTTTAACATCAGTAAATTCATTAAGAATTTTTTCCATGTTCAGTTTTAATATCCTTCGATACATAAGAGAGGTATTGGTTTTGCCCAAGTAAATTTTTTTTGCCAGAGCATCGATTATTGTATGTTTGCCTACTCCCTCATCTCCGATAATAATGACGTTGTTCTCAACGGATTTAGTTAAAATTTGCTCTATTTGAACGATTTCTTTTTCCCGTCCGATAATATTTTTTATATGATGAAGGTAAGCCGAAGTTGCCAGATTGATAGAATATTGGTCGAGTATCGGCGTATAGCCGACAGCCCAATCACGAGCCAAAGGAGGATAGGAAAATAGGTTAAATAATTTCCACCACGCAACCTTTTTTAAATGCTGTTTTGAATAGTCATTAAACCACCTCTCAACTTTATCTTGATTTTCAACATTCAATAGATGAGTCTCAATAAATTTTTTTTTAAAAGAAATCATGTTTTGTTCAGTAGTTTTTTGAAAAAGGGAAATTAAATAAAAAAATGGAATGAACAAAAAAAATGACAAAGCTATAAAAGGAAGAATAATCATTAATAATGTTTGTAAAATAAAATAAAAAGAAATAATTGAAAGTCTCATTATTGCGCCAATTGATCTTGAGATAAAATTAAAAGTGAAACGATTAAACAAGTCAGAAAAAGAAAAACCGACAAAAGTTTTTTTAACAATAAGATTTTTCCATGGATGGAATAAGGTTTTAAATAAGGTGGATATTGAAAAAAAATAGGGAAGAAAAATAAAAATATTAATAACAGCTTCACCAAAATCATGCAGGGTTTCCCAATAGTATTGCCAAAAATTTTTTCTCATCAATTTAGTATAGCAAAAATATCCTATTGACAATTGAAAAAAATGAATGATAATTTTCATATCTACAAAACATGAAAAAAATGAAAAAGAAAGCAAGTAAAAAACCTCTTTCAAGAAAAAAAGAATTAATTATCTACATTTACAATGTTGTGGAAGATGAGTGGTCTTTTTTGTCGTCAATCCAACCAATTGAAAAAAGATATTCATTAATTAATGACTGCAATTTATCATCAGAATGCTACCTTTTTTCCAATGCTGGTGAAAATGAATTTATATATATTTCTCCAATCGAAATTTCTAACACTTTTAAAAATTATTTTCAGTCAATCACAAATAATAAAAAAGTGGATATATATGTCCCTCAAATGAAGACGGCTTTAATTTGCAAAGATTTTTACACCGATAAACAGTTATTCGGAGAAATAATTACAAAAGCAAAAAAATTTCATAAGGTGACTTTAATCAGTTACGCAACCTCACCAGAATTTTTGGAATTGAAGGAGAGAATGATCCAACTTGGTATTAATGTGGTCACCCCGGAATCTCCGGAACTGGAAAATGCATGGACCGTCAATTTTTTTGGTAGTAAGTCGGGGATTAGACAATTAGCCCAACAAAGCCGGGCTGTCGAACCAGATTTTATTATGCCTGACGGAGTTATTTGCGTAGGAAAATTGGATGCTGCAAAAATTGCCGCTAATCGGTATATCAAAGAAAAAGGAGTTGTTTTAAAAACCAATAAAGGTAGTGGCGGACAGGGAGTATTAATTTTCCGTGATGGAGAATTGCCGAAAGACTATAAATCTTGCGAAAAGAGAATTTTCGAACTCTTAAGTGAAGATGGTTATTGGGAACGGTTTCCAATAATAATTGAAGAATTAGTTAATGTTAATTACACGACTCCCGGAGCTTTTCCAAATATAGAATTTAAAATTTATAAGAGTGGAAAGATCGAAATGCTTTATTATTGTGTAATGATGGTAACAAAAGAAGGTAAATATTATGGATTGGATATCCACGAAGATGTAATTAATGAGAGAACTGCAGCCAGAATTATAGATACGGGATATTACATTGCTGAACAGTATGCAGAAGCAGGTTATCGGGGGCACTTTGACATTGATATGATCGCTTCAAATAATAAACATATTTATGTTTGTGAATCTAACACAAGAAACACCGGTGGTACCGATATATATAAATTAGTATATGATCTATACGGCGAGGATTTTATGTCCGATGTCTATGTTTTAAATCGGAACAATTACAAATTTAATAATCAAGAGAATATAAATTTTAAAAAAATAATCGAAACTCTTAAACCAATTCTTTATGACAAGAAGAAAAAAGAAGGCATAATCCTATCTTCTTCGGCCTCATTGCTATCCAATCAACTACTGTACACTGTTTTAGGGAAAAATAAAAAAAAGGCATATGAACTTCAGGCTAACTTTTATGAATTGCTAAAACCTTTCGGTCAGCCTAAATTCTAGATTTTTTAATATGAATATCGCATTTTTGTACAATGTTCGCCGTAGTTCTTCAGACTCAGTAAATTATAAAAATCAATTAGATAGAGATTTTGATGATCCTGCTACAACCAGGTGTCAAATCCGTCATTTAAGAAGCCTCGGATTTAATGTATCTCCGATTGAGGCAAATGAAAAGGCTTATTTCAAACTGTTTCGTCTTAGATCAAAAATAGATTTGGTTTTTAATGTCGCCGAAGGAATTTACGGGAAAGACCGTGAATTGCAGATGCCTGCGATCCTCGAAATGCTGCAAATTCCATATACGGGGTCCTCTCCTCTAACACACGCATTTTCATTGAATAAAGCAAAAGCCAAAGAGATTTTTTTGGCGAATAATATTCCAACAGCTGAATTTCAAACAATAGATAAACCAAATTTTACTCTTAAAAAAACGTTGAAATTTCCATTGATTGTCAAACCGGTTGCGGAGGGTTCGTCAATGGGAATTACCAACAACAGTGTCGTATACGATTTATCCAGTCTAAAGATACAAGTTAAAAAAATTTTAAATATCTTTAATGAACCGGCTTTAGTAGAACCTTTTCTTGAAGGACGTGAATTTTCAGTAGCAATGCTCGGTAATCCACCGGAAATTTTACCAATTATTGAATCGAATCATAAAATTCTTCCCAAAAAATACCTCCCCTTTGACTCGTATGAGGTTAAATGGTTTTTCGAGGAAGAGGGACACTCAGATTACTTAATTTGTCCGGCGAAGATTGATAAAAAACTTGAAGGTAAATTAAAGAGTATATGCTATAAAGTTTGGGAGGCCCTTAATGTCGTTGATTGGTGCCGAATTGATATACGGTGTGATCAAAATGAAAACCCCTATGTTTTAGAAATTAATTCTCCGGCAGGAATAACTCCGCCTGAAATTTCGATGACTTCTTATTTTCCGTTGGCTGCGAGAGCTTTTGGAATTGATTACAATAATTTATTAAAAAAAATTATTGAGGTTGCCTTAAAAAGATATAAAAAATAATGTGGACGCTGAGGGACTCGAACCCCCGACATTTGCGATGTAAACGCAACGCTCTACCAACTGAGCTAAGCGTCCGAGACCCGAGTGGGTGCGGATGGAATCGAACCATCGCTCTGTTCTTTATCAGAGAACTGTTTTACCATTAAACTACGCACCCTAAAAACGCACAAAAATTATAGCATATTGTTGCAAAGTTTTATATATAATAAAGCTATGCTTTACTTTTCAGAAATTGCTGGAAAAAAAGTTTTTACTGAAGATGATATCTATATTGGGCGCCTGGACGATCTGATATTTTTAGTTGCGGAAAATCCGATTGTAACGAAAATTGTTATTAAAGACAGAGCGAAACAAAAGCTTATTATTTCTACCGACTATCTGCAGAAAATAAATAAAATTGTTCGAGTAGAAAAAGAATTTTTAGCGGCAAGCTTAGAAGAAAATGAGCTTTTTTTGGTGAAGAATTTACTTGATAAGCAAATTATTGATTTAAAAGGTAATAAAGTAGTTCGGGTCAATGACGTGGCGCTACAGGATAAAGGTAAGTTATCAATAGCAGGTGTAGATGTGGGTTTTTTAGGGATATTCAGACGGCTTCGAATAGGGGCGGATAATTTTTTTAAACTTGCCTCTTTTTTTAATATTAAGCCAGCTTCTCAGTTTTTATCATGGGCAGATATTCAACCATTAGAGTTGATCAGAGGCAACGTTAAACTGCGAAAAAAAGAAGAAAAATTGGAAAAAATCAGACCAGAAGATTTGGCTGATTACCTGGAAAAAACTAACGTAATAAATGCAAGAAAATTTTTAAAAATTTTAGACACAGAAAAAGCAGCCGAGGTAATAGGCAATTTAAATATTAATTATCAAACGGCTCTTTTTAAACATTTTCAAACAGTCAAGGCTGCTAAACTAGTTTCATTTTTAGATCCGGATGAGGCTGTAGATGTTCTTTTGACTTTGTCAAAAAAAAAGCGGGATGAAGTGATAGAAATATTAAGTCCTCAAATAAAAGCAAAGATTATCCATCTATTAAATTTATCAAAAGAACCTATAGGAGCTTTACTTACAACCGAATATTTGACGGTTGGTCCGGAAGATACGGTTCGTCAGGTACTTGATAAAGTTAAAAAAGAAGCCTTAGAATACTCTTCTTTATATAGTATTTATATTCTTAATAAAGAAAAAGAGCTAACCGGGGTTGTAAGTTTACATGACGTCCTAAGACAGGATTCAGATACTCCTTTATATAAATTTATGACTCAAAATTTAATTGTTATTCACTTAACGACACCAATTGAAATCGCCATGAAAAAATTTTTAAAATACCACCTTTCTGCGCTTCCTGTAATTAATCAGGAAAAACGTTTGGAAGGAATAGTTAATTTTGACAATATTACAAGTTATATCCTTGAAAGAATAAAATAATTATAAACATATGAAAAAACTGATCGTTTTAGCAGATTGGGCCAGTGATTCATTTACTTGTCAGGAAATTAAAATTAGTGTTGAAGGGTTTGTAAAGGACAGTAAATATTCTAATATAAGTTTTGTTTCTTCTACTCCATCGACAATCCATACAAGTTTTCTGATAAATCAGATAGTCGAAGATGTTGAGAGATATGGACAGCCGTTGGAAACGGTTATTTTCCAAAATACCGATCCCCGCCTCCACTCAACCCAAAGTATTGAGAAAGCGGCCGGAGCTGCTCCGGTGATCATGAAATTAAAATCAGGGATCCATCTGTTAGGTCCGAATGCCGGCTACAATTTCTCTATGGTTAAACCAAGAATCGACGAATTATTTACTTATACGGGTGTCAATGAAAAAGGACAGTTTCATTCACGTGATTTATATTCAAAATTATCTGCCTATCTTATGGATTATCTGGAAGATGATCTGGAGCTTGAAGAGATTGGCGTCGATAATATACCCGATCTTAAGGGTAAATATATCGGACATATCGATAATTATGGAAATATCAAAACGACCATTACCACTGAAGATTTCAAGGGAAAATATGAATATGGGAATATTGTCGATCTTAGAATTAATCAAATTGTAAAAAAAGCCAAATTTGTTCCGAATTTGTTTGGAGGCGTGCCGGGTGAATTGGTTATCTATCCCGGTTCGTCGGGAAAAAAAGACAACCGGTTTCTTGAAATAAGTATCTGGAGACATTTTACTGAAGACAAGCCGACCACCGGAATTGTTGAATTCAACTACCCGAAGATCGGGAGTGTGATTGAAGTAATAAAAAGCTGACATTTTTTTATAGATTTTATTGCATTTTTAGGCCTTCACATCAATATATTCTTAACTTAACTATTACTTGAAAAGTAAGTATTGACAATAATTTTTTTCTCTAGTACTATCAACGGTTAAACAGGCAACTTTTATTAAAAAATATTAATAGAAGGGGGTGAGATAATCTATGGAGGCAAAATTAGCTAGGGCAGCAGAGATTATAATTCCTGTCATTGCTGGAGTATCGATGTTATGGTTTGGATTTATTCGACCAAGATTAAATAAAAATAGAGGCAGTGGCGGGCCAAGTATGAGTACTGGGCCAGGCCAAACAACTCCGACCGAACAATTACACTCTGGACATTATAATCATCCCCTTGGAGTAGGAACAGCGAGTGCCGAATGGGGCAAGGGTGTATTTATAGAGGAGAACGGGCATAAACAAGGTTAATCAAAAATAAGGTGTTTTAAAAGGAGCGGAAAGTTACACCCGCTCCTTTTTTTAAACAGGTCTGGCTTTTCGTCTTTTCATCAACTTGGAGTCGATGACAGAGCGGCGGATAATAGTCATTGCTTCAGCCCGCTCTCTCTCATCGGTAGATTTAGATAGAATCAGTTTCGCTTGCTCAACCGCTTTATCAGTAAGATTTTTATCAATTTCGTTTTGTCCGTAAGCACGGGATACTAAAACAGTAACCGTTTCTCCATTGGTTTCCAAATATCCCCCGCCGATAGCTAGATCATCCTCACTGCCGTCTTTTTTTATTTTAACGATTCCTTCTACAAGCAAAGAAAATAAATGAGCATGGCGCGGTAAAACTGTTATTTCCCCATCAGAAGTCGGGACAGTGACAGAATTAACCTGTTTGTCCATAACGATCTTGCGGGGAGTTATAACCTTCAGTCGAAGTAAACTCATAAATGACAAAATAAATAAATAAAAAAATAATTAAATAAACAAAGAAATAAGCAAATGTATCAATTTGATTATTCCATCATTACCTTACCTCCTCTATTCCTCCCACCATGTAAAAATTCATTTCTGACTTACTGTCATGCTTACCTTCCAAAATTTCTTTAAATCCGCGGACAGTCTCGGCAACAGGAACATATTTTCCGGCTCTTCCCGTGAAGGGTTCGGCAACAAACATCGGCTGGGTCAAAAATCTTTGAATTTTTCGGGCCCGGGAAACTGTCAGTTTATCGGTTTCGGAAAGTTCTTCCATTCCAAGGATGGCAATGATATCCTGAAGATCTTTATATCTTTGCAAAGTCTTTAATACATCCCTGGTTACTTGATAGTGTTCTTCACCGACGATATCAATGTCAAGAGCTCGTGAAGACGATGTTAACGGATCGATAGCAGGATATAATCCCTGTTCAGACAATGATCTTTCCAAGGTGATGGATGCATCTACATGTGAAAAAGTGGCGACAGGGGCCGGATCGGTATAATCATCAGCCGGAACGTAAACTGCCTGAATAGAAGTAATCGATCCCTTATTGGTTGAGGTAATTCTTTCTTGGAGAGCAGCCATTTCTGAAGCCAAAGTTGGCTGGTAACCGACCGCTGATGGAATCCTTCCCAACAGCGCTGAAACTTCACTTCCGGCTTGGGCGAACCGGAAAATATTATCAATAAAAAGCAGTACGTCCATATTTTTTTGGTCACGGAAATACTCGGCCATAGTTACTCCGGTCAAGGCAACCCGAAGTCTGTTCCCCGGGGGCTCATTCATCTGACCGAAAACCAACGAAGTGTTTTTCAAAACTTTTGTTTCCTTCATTTCCGTCCAAAGATCGTTACCTTCACGGGTTCTCTCCCCAACTCCGGTAAAAACAGAAACTCCATGATGATTTTTTGCCACGTTATGAATCATCTCTTGGATGAGTACGGTTTTACCGACCCCGGCTCCTCCAAAAATGGCGACTTTTCCACCTTTAATAAATGGTGCAATCAAATCAATGACCTTAATACCGGTTTCAAAAATTTCCTGTTCAACCGACTGTTCGACAAGTTTGGGAGGCGCAGCGTGAATCGACGAACTAAATTTTGATTTTATTGGACCCAATTCATCGACAGGTTCTCCAAGGACGTTCATTATTCTTCCCTGAGTCGCTTCTCCGGTTGGAACGGTGATAGGTTTACCTGTGTTGGAGACCTTCATGCCTCTTTTTAAACCAAAGACGTTAGCCATGGCTACTGCTCGTACTAAACCCTGATCTAAAATTGCTTCAACCTCAAGAACAATTTTTCCTAATTTTTTATCTTCAATAATTAAAGCATCATAAATTTTTGGAGTTTGATCTTCCTTAAATTTAATATCGACGACAACCCCTCTAATCGAAACAATTTGGCCTACATTCATAATTTGATTTAAAATTTTTAATAATTAATTTGACTCAACAGATTCCTTGGCTGTAACCATATCTAATAACTCGCTTGTAATTTTTTCTTGCCTGATTTTATTTCGAACTAAAGTTAAGTTGTAAATAACATCCGTAGCATTATCTGTGGCGTTTTTCATTGCCATCATTCGAAGAGAGTGTTCCCCGGCCTCGCTTTGAATGAGAGCAAAACGCAATTTTTCTTCAACAAAACTGCGAAGTAATGAATCAATGATCTTTTTGGGATTTGGCTCGATCAAATATTCTGATTCTTTTGTTTTTATTTCTCTTGAGGATTCGGTTTTTTGAGTAAAATTTATCGGTAATAAAGTTGTGACAATCGGGTTGGATTGAATAGTTGAAACAAATTGATTGTGGTACAAATCTATTTTTTTATAAGTTCTGTCTAAATATTTTGTCAACGCAAACTCGAAAAGAGCTGAAACATTGTTCATCGGGACATTGGAAGAATAATCCGCCGTAATGTTAGCTGAAAATTTACTTAATAAATTAGCCTTTTTTCCGACAATAATAAAGTCGGTATTTTTTAAATCGGTATTTTTTACGATGAAACGGAGCAGATTGAAATTAAAACTTCCGCAAAGTCCTTTATTACTGGCAATAACAATCGCTAAATTTTTCCTTTCAACCTTATCTTCCGGAAAACTAATCAACGGGGAAAGAGAAGGGTCTATTTTCGGACTGACAGCCCGGATAATATTTTCAATTTCTTCTTGATATGGCCGGCCGTCAACCGCAACCTGTTGAGCCTTTTTCATCTTAATGGCCGATACAAGCTGCATTGCTTTAGTGATTTTTTTAACGTTTGTCACTGACTTTATTTTTTTTCGAATCGTTCTTATATTCATAATTATGAAATGTCTTTAATCATCTTCTCCAAATCTTTTCCATCTTTTTCGTCCATTATTTTGTTTTTATTAATTTTTTCCAGCCATTTCTTTCCCTTTGATTTCAGCGTTTCTAAAATTCTTGTTTCAAATTTTTCAATTTCATCAATAGGAAGTTTATCAAGATATCCGTTACTGGCAGCCCAAAGAATCGACACTTGTTCCGCCAGGCTTAAAGGTTTATTTTTCTTTTGTTTTAAAACCTGAGTTACTTTGGCTCCCCGGTTAAGAAACTTCTTTGTTTCTTCATCCAACTCAGATTCAAACTGTGAAAATGCCGCCAGATCCCGATATTGAGCAAGGTCAAGTTTTAATTTACCGGCAACCGCTTTCATAGCTTTTGTTTGGGCAGTGCCTCCGACCCGGGAAACTGACAGCCCGATATTAATAGCCGGTCGGATGCCTGAATTAAATAAATCTGTTTCCAGCGAAATTTGTCCATCAGTAATCGAGATAACGTTTGTAGGAATATACGCCGACAAATCTCCGTCAAGGGTCTCAATTATCGGTAAAGCCGTAATGGATCCGCCCCCGTATTTTTCATCAATCCGGCAAGCCCGCTCTAATAGTCTTGAATGCAAATAAAAAACGTCACCGGGATAGGCTTCCCGCCCGGCCGGCCTTCTTAGAATAAGGGACATTTGACGATATGCCCAAGCATGTTTGGTCAGATCATCATAGACAATCAAAACATCCTGTCCTTTATCCATAAAATATTCTCCAATTGCAGAAGCTGTGTATGGAGCCAGATATTGCATTGCGACAGAATCAGAGGCTCCGGCGTTAACAACAATAGAATATTTATCAGCCCCGTGTTTTTTTAACAGTTCAATGATTGCGGCGACTTTAGAATTTTTTTGTCCGACAGCACAATAAATACAGACAACATCCTGTCCCTTTTGATTTAATATCGTATCGATAGCAATAGTTGTTTTTCCGGTTCCTCGATCCCCGATTATCAACTCTCTCTGTCCCCGGCCAATTGGAATTAGTGCATCGATTGATTTAATTCCGGTTTGAAGCGGAACGTTAACTTGATGTCTTTTTACGACTCCTGCCGCAATCTTCTCAACAGGGTAAAGTGTCTTAGATTTTATTGGAGCTTTTCCGTCAAGAGGTAGTCCTAGTGAATCAACAACTCTTCCAAGTAAAGCTTCTGATACAGGAACAGAAAGCGTATAACCCAAGGCTTTCGCTTTGTCACCTGCGGCGATACTTGTATAATCGCCTAAAATAATTGCCCCAACTTCATCTTCAGTCAGATCAATTACATAACCTAATACATTTTTCTTGAATTCAATCAATTCTCCGTATGCAACATGGTCCAGTCCCTCTAAAATTACAACACCATCCTTCACTTGTGAGACTATTCCGGTTTCTTCGGTCGAAATTTTTGGTTTATTTTTTAACTCTTTTTCAAGAGTTTTTATGTATTCGTCAATCAATTTCATATAATGTATTAGATAATTTAGATAACGATCCCATTAGGGACAAGTCGATTGTTTTTGATCCGACTTTGATAATGACTCCGGCAATTATTGATTTGTCTACTTGGTAATCTGCTTCAGCCCAGTTCAGTTCTGAAAATTTTTTCCCCAAAACTTTCTTTTCATCAACACCGAGGACATCGGCGCTAAACACCTGTACTCGATTTTGTTCTTTTTGGATATTATCCAATAAGAAACTCTTCAAATCCTTTTTTAGTTTTGGATTAATTTTCATAGACTTTAAGATTGCCCCGATAGTTTTTAATGATCGATCCGGTAACTTTTTTGCGTGACGACTCGTCAAGGGATTCTTTTAAAGCGCTTTCAACTATCATTAAACTTGTTTTAATAATTTTATCTTTGACTTCCCGGTATAATAAATTCTTTTCTTCCTCAAGAAGTTTTTTATTTTTATCCTTAATTTCAAGAGCATCTGCTTCTGCTTGTTTGATCAGATCTTCCCTCATGTTTTGAGCTTCTTTTTTAGCCTCAACAAATAAAACGTCAAACTCTTTTTTCATTTTTTCTTTCATCTTCTTTTCAGCTTCAAGATTGGCTTCTTCACTCCTTTTGAGCTTCTCCATCATCTTGTTCTTCTCTTCTTCATTTTTTCGCTCATGGTTCAAAAAAGATGTAAAAGGTTTGACCATAAATTGTTTTGCTAAAATAAAAAACAAAACAAAATTAATCATTTGAGCCAATAATAATTTTCCATCTATTCCTAAATTTTCCATAATCTTTTTTTATGCAAATTTCAAAATTAATGCGAC
>Ga0172379_10002466_pt1 | contig 32541 bp, 31 predicted proteins | sample GrowelOW334metaG_FD_119756 | JGI IMG/M metagenome (GOLD analysis project Ga0172379, IMG submission 119756) | Groundwater microbial communities from an aquifer near a municipal landfill in Southern Ontario, Canada - Groundwater well OW334 metaG | ecosystem: Environmental > Aquatic > Deep...
AGGAGGAAGGTGGGGATGACGTCAAATCAGCATGGCTCTTACGCCTTGGGCAACACGCATGCTACAATGGCCGGTACAATGGGCCGCTAAGTCGCAAGACGGAGCTAATCCCATCAAAGCCGGTCTCAGTTCGGATTGGGGTCTGCAACTCGACCCCATGAAGCCGGAATCGCTAGTAACCGTGTATCAGAACGGCACGGTGAATACGTTCTCGAGTCTTGTACACACCGCCCGTCAAGTCAAGAGAGTCGGTAATGCCCGAATCTCGCTCACGCGAGAGAAGGTAGGATCGATGATAGGGGCTAAGTCGTAACAAGGCATCCGTAGCGGAAGCTGTGGATGGAATAACTCCTTTCTAGGGAGCATTGGCAAATGATTAACCTCATTTCGCACAATGGTCGACACTGTTTTTCCACTACTAGTAGAAGGAAAAGCAGTGAGTTAGTGAAATTGCTGTTTCTTATCGCCATCCTGTTGTCAATAAACAAAAAAATCTCGCGAAAAGCGAGCTTTTTTAATAAAAAAAAAGCGATAGCGCAGATGCACGCTATCGCAATCGAATTACCCGTTCATACTCTCCAGAAAATGACGCCGGTTTTCATGACCGCACAGGGTCAATTCGTAACAATACACGGGGGGCCGACCTCTTTCTCCTGTCCTGACAGTTCCACCATACGCACTGATCGACAACTGCTCCATCATCGCCCAGTTATTCAAAAACTGATTCCAGTCAGAAGAAAACAAAGCACAAACATCCTTGTCGAAAAGCTGGTCATAGCAGTCTTTGATATCTCTCCGAATGAATCGCTGACCGGGAAAAGAATCAATCGCCTTAAAGATTCGATGAAGCCCTGTCCAATTGACTGCGTCAATCTTCGAAACAGGAACAACAATCTCATTTGTGGTAGTGGTGGTAATCTGGGGAGACTCAACTTCTGGTTCCGTGGCAACCTGCCATACATCGGAATTCTTTTCGCAGAAATCCGCAATGGCGTTCAGTACTGCCAACAATTCCTGCTGAACCGCGGCAAGTTGCTTCTTCAACCGGAGAACTCGGACAACAGACTCTTCCTGCTGACCAGTGATATTGCCCAACTCACCCTGAATGGCGGTCCGGAGATCTCTCAACCGGCCGGAAAGCGATTTCCGCTGACTCAACAACGACTGAATCTCATCGGCGAATGAATCATTGGACTGCTTCTTGACCGGAACCGGCACGACAGCAGGACGAATTTCCACGAAAGTGTACTTCTCGAATCCTTGAGCCGCAACCAGATAATAAGTCTGCCCATTTTTCCGCTGAACGAGAATCTCGTTTTCCAAAAGTTCAGCGATAGAATGTTCGGTCGTCGAAAGAATCCACTCCGTGAATTCCGCCACTGGCAAGAGAAAACGCTGAGCCTTTCGCTGAATTTCGAGGGCAGTGCGCATCAAATCGGCAGAAATCCGACGCTCTTCGCGACTTGCGATCAACTCGACATGCAACGAATCCAACGCACAGAAAACTCGATAAATGCCAAACGGAGTGGTTTCCGAACTGCCACTCACGACAGACAAGACGCCCACGGAAACCAATCGCTCAAGCGTATCGCTGATCAATGCACTGGCCTTGTCATCGCCAATATTCTTGATCATATACGAAACACCCTTGACGAGCTGTTCTGCTTTTTGGGAATTGATCGCAATCCGCAAATGATGATCAACATCAACCGTATACTCAGACAACCAACTCAATAGCTGTCTTTCAACGGATGTTACGAAAAACACCTGTTTTCCCGCCATCGGCATACCTCCATTGCTCTGTCGTTCGGCCTTGATTGACTTGTTTTGTTTTCAAACAGCAATGACTATTTTTATCATAAACAACCATACTTGTCAACAAAAAAAACCGGGCGAGCACTTGCCTCGTCCGGTGATATCTCTACTGCTTGCGTTCAACTTCCCCCAAGGTTTCCTCAAGAATTCGCTTCAATTCAATCAAATCGATGATCGCTGGCACTTTCTTCATCTCGATCTCCAACGCACTACACTCACCAATCAACCGCGCCTGTTATGAACTGTCCGCAGAATCCAACGCTACCCCTCTTTGCAAACAAGACTGCAATCGTTGAGAAACTTCGTGCAGTTGTTCCTGCTTGGCAGTCAATTGAGCATCGAGAAGATGGATTTCATTATCGCTTTTCTGAATCACCAATTCCAACTCTGTCAAAAAGATTCTTCCCTTTGCCCAAAACGCGTCGGACATTGCCAACCTCCTGTTGGGGCCAAATGAACTTAACACACCAGATTACTCAATCCACATCAACTTGTCAAGGCAAATAAAATACTATATGATATGTTTGTTTTTGAAATAAATTGACAAAAAACATCAATTCAAAGAAATTAAAAAGACACTTGAACATCGCGTATTATTTTGCTATATTATTGGTACCCTTTGACAAGCTTGCCAACAAAACTTAAGGGTGACTAGCTCAGTTGGTTAGAGCGTCTCGTTTACACCGAGAAGGTCAGGGGTTCGACTCCCTTGTCACCCATGTACCACCTGCCTGCCGGTAGGCAGGCTCGCCTGCGGGCTCGGGTACATGGTGAACCATGTTTAGGGATATGAAGTGGTATTTTGTTTATATTTTATTGAGTGAGTTGGATAAAAAGTTATATATTGGGTTTACGCCTAGTGATGTTTTTGAACGGTTTGAAAAACATCAGTGGGGGTTGGTGAACTCAACTAAAGATAGAAGACCTTTAAAATTGATTTTCTTTGAAGCATACTTAACACAAGAAGATGCATTACGACGAGAGCGGTATTTCAAAACAACCAAAGGAAAAACAACACTCAAAAGTATGTTAAAAGCCTTCTTCCAAATTCACAAATAAACGGCCTTGGGTTTACCCTGAACCCGAGCCGCAGCGAGTGGTTCAGGGGCGCGTAGCTCAGTTGGTTAGAGCGCAGCACTGATAATGCTGAGGTCACAGGTTCGATTCCTGTCGCGCCCACCACTAGTCAATCAGTAAGCATTTTGAAATTTTTCTCGGGTTTACCTAAACCCGAGCATCGCGAATAATTTAGGGTCCGTAGCTCAGTTGGTTAGAGCGCCAGCCTTTTAAGCTGGGCGTCCTGGGTTCAAGTCCCAGCGGACCCACTTTTTTAAAATCTTTTACCGTTTGCACCGCTTTTATATGGGGCTTGCCCCGTACCCGAGCTCGCAAGCGAGTGGTACGGGGTGTAGCGCAGTTGGCTAGCGCGCGTGCTTTGGGAGCATGAGGTCGTGGGTTCGAGCCCCACCACCCCGATATAACCTCGCCGAAGCTCATTTAGGAGCGTAGGCGGGTGACTGTTATTGCCAGGCGGGTATCATATAACGGTTATTATCCGAGTTTTCCAAACTCGTGACAGGGGTTCGACTCCCCTTACCCGCTTCTGACATGCCGAGGTAGCTCAGTGGTAGAGCAGAGGACTGAAAATCCTTGTGTCGGCGGTTCAATCCCGCCCCTCGGCACCATTAACAATCTTTATTCAAAATAGAACTATTTTATCACCGATGAGGTGATATTTTTTATTGAAAATCACATTGACACTATCGCTAATTTTAGTTAAACTTTTCAGTTGTAGCAACCCAATAAATGGAGGTCACAAATGGAGCCACCACAACAAGAACCGATCATTGACAACAGAACGATTCCGTTTACTCCAACGATTAACATCAAACAAATTGCTGAAAAGATAATCAGCCTCCGCGGAAACGGAACACTGAAAGGCGTTTTGCAATATCTTTACCGGATCATCAACGGAAAAAAAACTCTCACTGACGAATATGAAAAACAATTGTTGGTTGCGGTCCAATGTTCGACATACGAAGAGTTACTTTCGCTATTTCCGAATATTACCAAAGAAAGACATCACACTGATCGGATTATTTTCAACGGAATTGACATCACCGAAGTCGCGTCTCGACTCGAATTGCGAAACAAAAACGGACCACCAGTTCCGGTTGCACACACGCTGTATAACATTTTGAAGGGAAAAACAGCACTCAAACCGGAATGGGAATCGGCAATCCTTACTGCGATGGGAATTTCTTCGAGTGAACGACTCCGACAACTTTTTCCGCTCATTCATTCCCCGAGAAAAAGATCAACACAGTATCCGCTTGAAAATATTGCTGCAATCATCCGAGAAATCACGGCAAGACGCCCAGGAACAAAAGAAAAGAGCAATATAGTTGCATTCTACAATATTCTCGCTGGAAGCAGACCGCTTACTGAGAATTGGGAACAAATACTTCTGGAAGTTCTAAATATCCCAACACTCGAACAGCTGCTTGCAACGTTCCCAAAAATCAGAATTGTGAAAATACCGAAGCCGAACATTTCTGCGACGGAATCAATCACCAGAAGAATGCTGCTCTCCGACATGGAAGTAACTATTTCTTTTGCGAAATTACATCGCATGGTGTCCGAATGTATTGCAGGAAAAACCAAATTGCCGAAAAGTTGGGAAAGTGTACTGCTGACCGCGACCGACAGCGCGACTCTTCTTGAACTGAGAAACAAATTCCCGAATATTATACTGAGCGATTCGCAAAAACAACAAAAACACCAACCACCAAAACGATTTGGAAAGCCGAACAGTGAGAAATTCCGCAGAAAATCGCTGCCATTGATTGCAAAAGATTTCATGGAACTCAGAGACGACCTCACTTTTTCCGCCGCGCAACAAATGCTCAGCCGGATATTGAATGGGAAAATCAGAATTTCAATAGAAAACGAAGAAAATATTTTGAAAGCAACGGAATGCGATAGTCGAAAAACACTCAAACGACGATTCCCCAACGTGCAGTTTGAAAAAAAGCCAAAAAAACTGAAAGAAAAGCCAATCACCCACTACGCCACCGAAATGTTGCCCTATTTGCCAGATAAAACATATATTGCGATCTGCCAAAAACTGCGACAATGTTTTCTGGGCAAAGACAGTCTGCCGGAAACCTGGGAAATCGCGCTGAAACAAATTGTCGGTGGCGCCCAAAGTCGTTTGGAACTTCGACGCTTGTGGCCAGACATCAGATTTGCGGAACCAGACCATTTCCAAAACATAACAGACTTGATGGCTCTGATCGAAGGCGCCACCAGGCGCTCCATGGTCTCCACTCACACAAAAGTTCTTAACGGAAAAAGAGGACTTCCCCAAAACTGGGAACAACCGTTCATGACTGTGTATAATTGCACCTCCAGAACACAACTCAAAACCAAGTTCCCGAAAATCAAATTCCTCGGCGAATAGCCGAATCAACCGCTAGCACACTCGTTAGCGGTTTTTTTATTTAGCAATCCCCTGTTTTATATTTTTTCCAGGATACCTTTAAATTGACAATGACGCTTTTTATTGCTAAATTAACAAGTCCATCCACCGACTGACAGGAGCACAACATGCACCAACTGGAAGTTGCGAAAAGATTGGCAAAGTTTTTTGACAACCTATGTATCAGTGAAATCAACCACAAACTGACATCGATTCGATTGAATCTGGCGAAAGTTCCGGCAGAATGGGAAATTCCCCTGCTGACCGTGACGAAAACATCATCCCGAGAAGACTTTTGCAACAAATTCTGGAAAGTCGATTTCGAACCTCAAACCGTATCGCAACCACAGAGAAACTCAAACCCCACGCCAAAAGTTTCTTTTGCAGAAATCGCACGCCGTCTCTATTCTTTGGACGGAAATTTGGGCTTTTTCAATTCATACTATTCTTGCGTTTGGAAAATCTGTAACGGTAAAATCGGGTTGATGCCGAGACTGGAACAAAAGTTCATCACCGCGGCCGGATGCAATTCATTCGAAGAGCTTGCGATTCTGTTTCCCAAAATCAGAAAATCGAGAGAAAAAACAACACTGCCAATTCGTACCGGCGAAAAATACAATGAAATTACGCGGAAAGAAATCGCCTCAAAGATTATCGAATTTCGGAAAACCGGAAACCAGCAAAGCGTCATAGCAAAACTATCAACTATGTTTTCCGGAAAAACGCCACTGAGACCTGAATGGGAACCGGCGCTTCTTTACGCTTTCGGAATTTCCGACCGTGAAAATCTACTCACGATAGTTCCCAATATCAGATTTTACGGCCAACCGAGAGTAGACTTCCCGACAAAAAAAGAACCAGCCAAACCAAGAAAAACACGATCAAGACTTTATCCCGGAATTTCCATCATCCAATTGGTAAGGAAAATCGATTCTTCTCAAAACCCGAGTAAAGAAAACAGTCTCGTAGTGAAACTGCATAGAATCTTCTCTGGAAAAAGATTGTTGACGAATGATTTCGAAATAGAGTTGTTGCAAGCCTTGGAACTGCCAGACAGAGACGCGCTCATCGCGAAATTCCCAAAAATCAGATTCCAAGAGAAAAAAACATCGACGCGTGATCAACTGACTGCGCAATTATTGGAAATACTCACTGACGAAAAGTGGAGTTTCGGAACACTTCATGAATTTCTTACCCGCAGATTACGGGGACAAGGGTTCATACCTCAGGAAATGGAAACCGCCTTCCTACTCGCCGCAAATTGCGCTGATCGAGAAGCAGCCAAACTACACTTTCCAAAGATTCTTTTTTCTGAAGAGCCGCAACTGACATCGCCAAAACCGGAAAGACCCAAAAAGCGGGCTACATCCGCAGCAAACTCCGGATACAAAAGAAAATCCCTTGCTCAAATCAGTTATGACTACATGATACTCCACAATAAACCAGGTAAACCGTCTTCCTTTTACTCCATTATGTGTAAGATTCTCAACGGTAAAATCAAGATAACTTCTGAAAACGAAACCGCAGTACTCCAAGCGACTGAATGCGCTGACAGGCCTGCATTGCGACGAAAATTCCCCAAGGTTGTTTTTGAGAGGCAGAAAAAAAAGCCAAAGACAAACTCTTTGGCCAAGATTGCCGAACAACTGAAAAAACAATATCCGGAACAAGCCTATACCACACGGCTCCAACAACTTCAAAAAATATTTTCAGGGAAAAAGCCGCTGCCGATTGAATGGGAGAACCAGATCCTCGAAATAACCGACAGTGCCAACCGCCGCGCGCTTCGCCGGAAATGGCCGAAGATCAGGTTTGAGGAGACCGACCAAAAACAACAAATTGCCGATCTGATGAAACTGCTGGGCATGACAAATGAAAACTCCGTCAACTCTTCTTTTGTGAAAATCCTAAAAGGCGAAAGGTTTGTTCCCAAAAACTGGGAACCTCACCTCTTGACCGTGCTTGCGTGCAAAACGAGAGAAGAAGCTCTCACAAAATACCCGTTGATTCGTTTCTACGAAAACTGAACAGTCACCGCCAACACTCTCGTTGGCGGTTTTCTTTTTGAAAAAAAAGTATACACTGAAAATATGAACACCACCCAATATTACAAAAAACTGCAACTACAAATTGAAAAACGCGATGATTTAAAACTCATCGTCAAAACTTTGAAATACAAAAAAGGTAAATTCCTCTTTTGGAAAATAAAATCCGCCAAAATTTCACGCCAGGACAAAGTAATGATTCTTTGCGCCGGCGTGCATGGCGAAGAAACAGCCGGCCCACTTACTTTTTATCACCACCTGAATAAAATTGTTGATTTTCTGCACAATCACGGACTCAAAGTGATTATTTATCCGCTAAGAAATCCCAGCGGATTTGAAACAGGCTTGCGATACAATATTGACAATGACGCTGGCGATTGCGGCAATAACGATCTTTTGCGTTATCAACTGGCCGGTGGAAAAATTGTGGATGATTTAAAAGATAAAAATATTTTCAAACAATGGTTCTGGTCGTCAGCCAAAAAACTTAAAATAAACTTGCCCGCGGAAACACGGCTTTTTCATAAATTACTGAAACAGGATCTGAAATATCACATCGTCGCCTGCTTGGACTTACACCAAGATGCTTTCACCCTGCCGAAAAAACCGGCCGCATACCAGTACGCGTTCGGCAACACAAAAATATATTGGCCGATTATTGAAAAAATAGAAAAAATCGTGCCGATTCTAAAAAACAAACCGATTGGCGCAGGACTTGGTTCGATAATGAAAAGCGACAACCTCGGATTCATCGAAAGATTTGACGGCACATTTGGCGATTTTATGTTCAGAAATGGCGTTTTGTACAATATTACAGTTGAAACAACAACCGCTACGCCGATAAAAAAAGCGATTCAAGTAAATTTGATTTGGATTAGAGAACTCGCAAATTTAATATAAAAACTGCCTAAAACTAGCTCTATCCTAGAGAAAAAGCTTATTTTAAGCTTGACAAAAAATACAATAAATGATACTATAATTACATTAAATGCTCTTTCCAACGGAAGCGAACAACCCCAAACGAGGAGGATTCCATGGGAGACTACAACAGGGAGAAGTTCAGCCTGATCACCGCGATCATCGGCACCCTGATGTTCGTCTGGATGATGATGGGCTGCTACAGCAGCCGGGCGGAGCTGACGCCAGAGAAGATCGCGGAGATCCAGAAGCTCATCGCGCATGTGAACACCACGGTGAAGCCACTCAGTGAAGAGATGCCGTGGGTCCCGCGGACTGCGCCAGACAAGGCGGTTCGCCAATTCGCAGCTCTCACCGCGCAGAGGCTCAAGCAGTTCGAGACCATTCCCCCGGAGGACGTGGAGAAGAAGGAGTGGTACGCTGGGCTCGTCATGAACGGGTTCGGAGCGACCATGCACGCGTTCGCGGTGGAAACCGGCGCCAATCGTCGCCGCTAGTTCAACCGGGGTTGGTTGCTAGCACAGACTCACATCCAACCCCAAATATTCTTCATGATAACAGTCATGCAGAGTAAAAATGTTGGATGTGAGTACTGAGATTTCACAATAACGGCAGATGGCCGTTTTTTTGTTTATTATAAAAGCCGTTAACTTTTCGTTAACGGCTTTTTGTATTTCGATTAATCAACGAACGGTCCGGTGAAAGTAATTTTTCCGTCGGGATAAAGGGTTGTTTTCGCGCCAATTGGTAAAATCATGTGATCTTTGATGATACCGTGGCCGAAATTATCGACTTTTAAAATATATAAAGGATCACGATCTTCTGTTCTCTCTTCGATAACATCACTAATTAAATATTCAAACATGTGATCAACTTTTTTCTTGTCGCCGAAAATGGAATTTAATTTATTCCAAGTGCTGTCAAAACCCTTTTCATCCATTGTCCCCAAAACCAACGCTTTGATGTGCATAAAAATACCGCGCTCGTCCAATGCGATAATCACACGATGTAAATCTTCCAAATCCAAATCAATGTCTTCGATAAAAAGAATATAATCCTCCCATGAACGCGGTCGCAAATCGCAAATATCGAGCAAATCGCGGAAAGTGGAAAAATTACCGCCGAGCGCAATGCCCTCAATTTTTTCCGCCGGTCCGTCATTCGGACTGAGCCACTGATAAGCAGACCGTTTGTAACTGTATTCGGTGATTTTTCCTGAAATAATGTCGAAAAATTGCTTTTGATTGCTGTGCCCGAGAATTCCGCAGGCATTGGAATAATGAAAAGACAACAAACGCAACTTCAAATACAAATAATTCAACAAAAAAGTCGTGTCGCTGAACCCGTTGACAATCGGTCGGTTTTTTCTGAAATCGCCCAAATCTTCATCATTCAAATATCTGACAATATCCGCGCAACCAGTACCGCCGTAAATCGGCGCGAGCCAGTCAACATCATTGATCGCGCGTTTGAATTTCCTCAAGCGTTCATTTTCCGAAGCTGCGAGATAACGCGGATCAAGATTGCCTCGTTCAACATCAAAAACATTGACATCCTTGTGCGTTTTTTTCAAAAAATCAACCAGTTTGTTAAATTCTTTTAAATCCGATTTGGAAACCGGAGATGATGTATGAACAAAATTTATTTTGCTTTCATCGGTAAATTTTTTTGGCAAGATCATAACTGTTTATTTTATTTTTGTTGACGCACTATACTCATTTTACACTTTTATAACGCGTTTGTTAAGCGCCAATATAATTGTTGAATCCGTAATTTACGAATCGGCCGGTTGTCGCAACAACCGGCCGCATCCTTTTTGCCATTTACGGAACAACCTCAAGCATTCCATTAATCATTCCCATGGGACAACTGAATGTAAAGTTGCCCGGTACTGTCGGCGTGAATTCTTTGACCGTAACTGCGGTTTGTGAAAATTCCACTTTTTCAGAAAATAATTTGCGCGCGACTAAAACCGCGGTACAACCGAGCGCGCTTTGACCATCTATTTCCCAACGCACCGGTATTCCGACTTTTACTTTGAAATAATTGGGAAAATATTCTTCGCCAACAGCCATTTGCAAAAGTTGTTTGCCGTCGACAACCGGCGCCAAACCGTTTTCAAGTCCGGTGGAAATTGTTTTATTTGAGAAAAAATCAAATCGAGGGAAATCCAAAACGGTTAATTGCAAGTTGATATTGAAAAGCGCGAAAAAAATCACCAATAAACCAGCCACTCTGGAAAAACTGAACGCTGCTTTTTTATTCTCATAAAATTTCACGCTTGCGAATCCGATCAGAAGTAACGGTAAACTCGTGCCCAACGCAAACAAAAACATTATTATCGCGCCAATAAAAGGATTTTTGGCCAAAATCGCCGCTGATTCCGCGCTTAAAGTAAATCCACACGGTAAAAATATCGTCAACGCACCGGTGATAAGTGGCGCCAATTTTCCGGAAACAGAATGATTGTGCGCTTTTGCCGTCAAATTTTTCGGTAAACTGATTTTAAACCAAGACAATCGCCCGACGCCGAGCATTTGCAAGCCCAAAATAATCATTATTCCCGAAATAAGCAGAGTCAAAATACCGGATACGGTTAAAGAAACCTGGAATTTTTCACCCAACCAGCCCAACAGAAAACCCGCGACTAAAAATGAAATCAACCGACCGCCATTAAATAAAACATGCGGTAAAATTTTCTTTGTAATTACGGCATCATGCGCGACCGATTCATTCCATTGCTTGGACAAACCCAAAACCAATCCGCCAATCAAAGCCGCGCAGGTTGAAAAACCGGCAATTATCCCAAACACAAAATATACTGGCAAACTCGAATATGCGGAAATGCCGATCAACGAATCAAATTTGTATTTTGTAAGAAGAAAAAAAACAATTAAAACAAACGACACAATGAAAATATCCCGGAACCAAGTTTTTTTTTCAGCCGAATCAAACGCATTTTCCGAAAAAGAATAACGCCCGTCCGGAAATAACGAATTTAACTCATCAATGGTTGACAAAGAATTTTCACACTCCAACTTCAATATTTTTTGAGTCAAAACCGCATTTGCTCGCACCACTCCGGACAACTCATGACACCGCTTCTCTATCAACAATTCGCAAGAAGCACAGTGCATGCCTCGAATATGATAAATTTTTGTCTGTTTCATAAAAAATCAATTAAGATACTTTAACAATGACACATTGCCGACACAAGTCAACCCAAGTCTTCACTTTTTTCCAAACCTCCGTTACAATAAATACTGCAACGAGATTGCAAAACTATTATCGAGAAACACGAAACATCGGCGGGTATATTATATCGGTATTATGCGACCTTCCCAAGGTTGAGAGACGGGTTCGACTCCCGTTACCCGCTTTTCCATGATTAATTCAAACATAAATACAAGAAGTATGAAAAAACTGCTAACAACCGCTGTTTTTATTTTTTGCGCAATCGGCTTGTCAGGATGTATTAATTTTAGCTACACGGAAAAACCGACGACGCCTGCGACTCCAACACCGGCCGCACCGGTTGCGCCGGAAGCTCCGGTCGAGCCAAGCGCCCCAATTGTAGAAGAACTCCCAAAAACAGAATCTGTCACCTATTTCACTTCAATTGAAAATTATACTAACTTCTGCAACGGCGAAAAATCAGACAGTGCCGGCTATAAACTTTCAATGACGAAAAAGACAACCGCGCAAGTGCTTGTACCTGAAAAAATCCCAAATTTTTATGTCAGCCGCGCAATCAATCTGACTGTTTCCGAAGCCGCGAAAGAATCTGGCTTATCGCCGAATTTAGTTGAAGCTGACGACTATAATTATATTATTTACAACGGAGTGGACACGGTTTACATCGCGCCTACGGAAGGCTGGGCGGGCGTTTCAATTTTTTTGTGCGCGTGGAAGCCATTGGTTGAGAAAAACTTGGAACAATTCTCAATGGTAAAAAAAATTGTCTGGATGACGGACAGAAAAGCGTTTGACAATTTAAAGTAATATTAAAAACAGAGCCTTCGCTCTGTTTTTTATTTTTGAAAAAAATAGCACTAATTATTCTTTGTGTTTTTCTCGAAAAAAGATTTTGTCATACAAATGATCCAATCATAATGAACAATTAAATGAACCAAAACAAACACAACAAATAAAATACCAAACCAGTCATGAACTTCTTGCCAATCGGATTTCACAAAACCCCATAATTCTTGATAAGCCCCTCGGTTGACGCCACTTGGCAAAAATATTTTCATTGCCATGCCGGTAAAGGCGGTAATAAAAAGAGAAATGCCAGCCAATAAATCAATATAATAATTTATTTTAGGTTTATCCATAAATTTTGATGATTTAAAATTATAAAAGTCACGATAGTTTTATTCAATACTTTTCTGCGCCTCTTTCATATCCAATGACAATGTTTTCGTCACGCCGTCGTCGCCCATTGCCACTCCATATAAAACATCGGCCACATGCATAATAACTCGGTTGTGCGTGATTACCACGAATTGCGATTTGAATGACAAGGATTGCAATATTTCAGCCAATTTTTCCGAATTCGCCTCATCCAGCGCCGCGTCAACTTCATCCATGACAATAAACGGAGCCGGATTGCTATCGATAATCGCGCAAATCAACGCCAACGAAGTCATTGTCCGTTCACCGCCGGACAGCATTGCGATATTTGCCACTTTTTTATTTGGCGGCGCGGCCATGATATCAATTCCGATATCAAGCGCGTCAGATTTTGGTTCATCTGAAATAAATTGTTGGTCTGGCGCGCCGGGAATCACCTCGACTTCCGGTTTATCTTTCTGCAAAATCTCCAATTTCGCTTTTCCGCCACCGAATATTTTTTCGAAATATGTACCGAACGCTTGATTGATTTTCTTGAATGTCGCGTTAAATTGTTTCGCGATAACTTCATCCAATTCATTCACGATTTTATCCAAATCAGTAATCGCTTTCTCCAAATCTTTGACTTGAACGGATAAAAATTCATATCGCTCACTCACCTCTTTGTGTTCGACAATCACATCATCATCAATTCCGCCGATTAATTCCAAATTATGTTTTTGCTTGCTGATTTCAAACCACAACTGATCGACATTGGATACTTCCTCAGGTTTTATTTCATTGATATTAACTTCACCCAACTCTTGCTTTATCTCTTTTTCCAAATCATCGCGCTTGGTTTCGAGTCTGGCCAAATTTATTTTCACATCATTCAATTCGGTGACAAACTGATTCAATCGCAGTTGCGCTTCTTGCATTTCTCGCTGTAATGAAAAAACTTCATTCTTTTTGCGCTCTTCATCCATATTGAAATCATCGATTTGTTTTCGACTTTTTGATAATTCCGCATCGAGCGATTCAACTTTGGCATCCAATTCTCGTCGCCTGAGTTCCAACTCCGCAAAAAACTTATCTTTTTCCCCCGGTTCAAACCGATTTTCCGCGATTTCCGATTCCAACTGGCTTTTTTCTTTTTTGAGCGACTCCAAATCATTGGTCAAACCTTTGATTTTGGTTTCACCAACTTGCGATTGCACTCTCGCTTCGGAAATTTCCGCGCCAAGCAGCTCTCTTTCGCGTGAAATCGTTTGAATTTTATTTTGCAAAACCGCGATTTCTTTTATTTTTTCTTCCTGAATAATCAATCGATTCTCCTCGGTTGCGGAAATCCACGCGCTTCCGCCGTTTTTTCTGAACCCGCCCTTCATCACACCGGTTTTCTCCAATAAATCACCGTCGAGCGTGACCATTTTTTCTCTGCCGACACCGATTCGTTTGGCATTTTCCAAATTGTCCACGACCAAAGTCGAACCGAAAATCAATTCGTAAACCTTGCGATATTTCTGATCGAAAGACAGCAAATCTATGGCAAAGCCGATCGCCCCTGTCTCTTGCAATACCGTTCTGGAATCTTCTCGAACCGCCCAGCCTTGAATTTTATTCAACGGAAAAAATGTCGCCGGCGGCAAACGGTTTTGTTTCAAAAAATTTATGCACTTTACCGCGGTTTCATCATTTTGAACCACAATCGCCATCAAACGGTTGTTGCCGGCCGCAACAGCCAGCGCATTTTCATACATTTTTTCAGTTTTCGCGAGCTCAGCGACCGTTCCCAAAATTCCGTTGATAAAACTTTTTTGACGCAACAACGCTTTGACCGATTCATAACCGTAACTTTGGCGTTCGCCGGTTTTCAACCGCATCAAATCTTCCTGCGCGACCAATAAATTGTTTTGCAAAACCAAAATCTCTTTTTGCAGTTCAGTGAATTTGTCTTCATTTGAGGATAAATAATCGCGATTTTGACGCAATTTGTTTTCCGCGTTTTCCAAACTTTCTTTGATTTCCGAAACTCTGGTGCCAATCTCTTCTTTTTTATTTTCAAGCCAACTTAAATTTTGCTTGCCGGCTTTCACATATTCCAAACTCATTTTCCCTTTGATAACAGCCAATTCGCGCAATAAATCATTTTTGTCGGAGGATAACTTGTTGAAATCTTTTTGCAAATTGTTGAAAACATCTTTGCGCGATTCTTCTTTGGCCAATAATGCCAATTTGTTTTGCACCGCGAATAATTGCTTTTCAGAATCCGCCTTTACCGCGTCTTTTACGCCAAAAGATTCTCGTTCACGCGAAAAGTCGCGCGTTAAATTTTGCCAAAGGTACGAGTAGTAATTTTTTTGCATTTGACGCAAACCGATTTCGATTTCTTTGCGCTGTTCCAATTTTTTCACTTGCCGAGCCAACAATCGCAACCGCGGCTCCAACTCAATCATTATTTTATTGGTTTGATCCAAATTTTCGCGCGATCGTTTCAAACGACCGACCGCCTGATCGCGTTTGATTTGAAATTGCTTCACTCCGGTCGCTTCATCAAAAAACTCTTTGCGCTCAAACGGCGAAATATTGATAATCTGATCAACCATTCCCTGGCCGATAATACTGTAACTCTTCTGCCCAAAATTCGCTTTGGCCAAAAGCATCAAAATATCAAACAACCGAACGCTTTTTTTATTGATGAAATATTCGGTTTCGCCGTCGCGAAAAACGCGGCGAGTGATGACCACTTCCGGAAATTCAATCGGCAATTCTTTGTCTTCATTATTGAAATAAATCGCCACTTCGGCAAAACTCTGGCGCGCTTTTTTTTCCGACCCGCCAAAAATAACATCTTCCGAGTGTTTGCAACGAATTGATTTTAAACTCTGCTCACCCAAAACCCAACGAATGGCGTCTGAAACATTGGACTTGCCTGATCCGTTCGGTCCGACAACCGCGGTAATACTCTTTGCCGTCCCGTCATGAATGGATTTTTCCGCAAACTCAAAAACCGTTTTCTTGGCGAATGATTTAAAACCTTGTATTTCCAGTTTTTGTAGATACATAAAAAATGATACAACCCGTTAATTATACCAAATTCACACCCGCACTAGCAAGCACATTAAATCATTTCGGTCACTTGACACAGCCACCCTGGCATTGTAACATTAATAAACATCGAAATGCTGTTCTTTTCCGCAAACAAACGGGAGGTTGGAGAAAATGAACCGACAGTTGAAAAACACATTGCTTTCTCCGTTATTTATTTTGGGTGCCTGCTGTCTTTTTGCAATGGTCTTTTTCGCAACATTCCCAATTCCGACGGACGAGTCACGCTTCGCCCCCAATGCTTGTTCTTTCGGGAAAACCGCGCATTTCATGAAACTGAAAACCGGTTCGAATGTGGACACTGATCTCGCGAGTGCAAACACAGGCAATCTGCCCGAAGTGATCCTGATGACCTATGTTTGCGGAAAAGAAATACACTTACCGAGATTCGACTGCCGCACATTCGCGGCCGCTCACAAAACTTCATTCAAAGAAATCAAACGATTTCTCCTCAAACACACCGATTTTACCGGCGTGAGTGGAGATACTTTTCTCCCCGAAAAAACACCCGTGTGTTATATCGAATCCAATGACTATCCCGCAACGATTCTACTTTTGAAGCCAAATCCGAACGCACAATGAACCCTATTTCCGCGATCAGCCACGACTGGTCGCTTTTTTTACTAGAAAACCGAACTATTCGCCCAAAACTTACCGGCATTGACGAGAGTGACAGATATTGGTAGAATTACAAATTAAGAAAAGTCCAGACAACAGCAAGGTTCAGTCACCACGCAAAGGAGCCTGCCATGAGCTGTCCGCAGATCGTCGATAACAACTTTCGCGTTCGCAAGGATTTTCTGCCCTTTTTCATTTGTGTGTGCGTTTTCTTCGCACTTTGTTTGTCGCCGTCTTGCCACGATTATGAGAAGCCGAACAAAGCCGGCGTAGCGCACTGCCATTTCGGACAGCTCGCCATTTTCATCAAGATGAAGGAACCGGCGGCCGTGGATCCGGATCTGGCCGCGATCAACAAGGATGACTTGCCCCAAATCTCGCTGAATCTCATGGTTGACTCCGACGATCGACCGAATCTCATCACCAACGAGACGCAGTTTACCCCCGAAGCGTTCCGTCTGAAAAGACTCCTGGTTCGCGAATCCACGATCCCGCTGACCATGGCCAAGACGCTCCTCGTACCGGGCCAAACGCGGGTGTGCTACTCCAGAAGCAATTATGCCCAGAATGAAATCCTTCTCGTCGCGTCGGAAATCGACGAACACTGACCAATACGCCGCAATTGTCTCGCAATTGCGGCTTTTTTTGCAAAAAAAATCATATTTTGGTAATCTATATTTTACATTGTTCTTTCAAACACAACAGGAACACAGGAGTTGGCGCATGGACTTCTTAAAAATCAGTGGGTATGTGAAGAATAATAAACTCAGTTGCTTTCTGCCTACCCTTGTAGTTGCACTGGATTTATTTCTCGGTGTTGTTTTATTGAGCAAAGTACTTTCTGGTGAATTTTCATCTTTGTATCAGACGATACCATTCTCATGCAAATACGGCATTCCAGCAACTTTCATAAAAATGAAAATAGGATCAGCTGTAGATCCTGATTTAGCGCAAATCAATACAGATTCGCTACCTGAGGTAATCCTACAAATAGAAAAACATTGGGCCCCCATGACTTCAAACAATCCTGATCGCAGGACGCGCCCAACAGCAGATAGAATTCAACGATTCCTCGTTCTATCTTCACAAGTGCCGCTATCGACGGACAATTACTGGAAACCATGGCAAACGCATGTTTGTTTTCAATTTCAAACAACTACGGATGCTAGTCGATTCAAGAGTTACCATTCGCATTTCATTTTTCTCACAAAAGCATCTCCATGACAACAGTGACGCGTTTGCAATGCAAACGCGTTTTTTTTTCAACTAAAAAGAGTTGCTTTGCGGCAACTCTTCTTTTTTTTTACTGAATATTGATTGTAATCGATCCGGACTTTGTAATACCGCCGCCAAAATCAATAATTTGCGTATAAATTTCATAACTGCCCGGAGAAACATCGGCCAATGGAACGGAAATTGTATTTTCTTGCGGAAAAATCACATTCGCGAAATTTCTTTGTTCGCCGGTTGTTCGATTTATATAATAAAAATCAACTTCTTTCCCGGAAAAAATATCACTCAATGTCCCGGATAAAACATACGGCAGTTGCGAGGCGCTAAAGGTGGCGCTGGTTGTTTGCCAAGAAAAACCGGGCACAACCGCTTCCGCCATAAAATTCAAATCCAAAACGACTTCATTGGAATTATCAACATCATCGAAAGCCGTCACTTTTAAAGCATGATAACCGCGAGCGAAGGAACTGCTGATTGGAAAATGCAAATTGAACGGCGCGTTGCGTTTTGTAACCAACAGCCGACCATCAACCGAATACTCCACTCGGCTAATACCTCGAGGCGCTGACAAATTAACCTGCACATCCAAATAACTGCCGGTAATCGTCTGCGTGCTCACCGGCGAAGTGATGAACAGCGTCGGTTTATTTTCCAATGTATGCACATCGTCATTTTCAGTCGGTGGCGCTTGAAATACGATCGGCTGGCCATCTGGTCCTTTCAAATCCGGATTTTTCCCGATCCACGCTTGAATCGCAGCTTCCCAATAACCGTACGCGGAATCATCGTTCGGGTTTGTCGGCGCCGGCCCCTTGGGATCATCTTTATTCACATAATATAAAATTGAATGCGCTTCTTTGAAAACTTTTTCTTCGACAAATGACGCTGGCGTCAAATCAGTCGCCAATTTACCACTGTATTTGTCTATTTTCACTTTTGTTTCCGGTACAATTCCATCCAACACATTTTTTCCAGTGGATTCATAAGTTGCGGACGCGAAAGATTCCACCGGCGCGGTGGCCAATGCTTTGCGCATAAATTCATTCCAAATCGGCGCCGCGACAATACTGCCATCAGAGCCTTTGCGCATTTCCGCGGCATTGTTATTGCCAACCCAAACCCCGGCGACGAGCGATGGCGTATAACCCATGGTCCAAGCATCGCGATTATTGTTGGTCGTGCCGGATTTGGCTGCCACCGGTCGATTGCCCAAAGTCAGATAATTACTGCCGCCGAAAACATACGCCCGAGCGTTATTATCCGATAAAATATCATTTACCATTCTCGCGGCGTTTGTGTCCAATACTTGTCGGCCGTTTTCTTCGTATTCAAATAAAATATTTCCCTTTGAGTCTTCCACTTTCAAAATTCCGACCGGCGCGTGATAATCGCCTTCATTCGGGAAAACCGCATAAGCCGCGGCGTGTTCGAGCATTTTCACTTCTCCACCGCCAAGAACGATCGCCAAACCGAAACGACTGCGATCCGTAAAACTGGTATAACCCATCAAATCCAATTTATCGAGCATTCGTGTAATCCCGACCAGATACATTGTTTTAACGGCCGGAATATTGAGCGAACCGGCAAGCGCTTGTCTGATTGTCACAGGACCTCTTTCTTGAAAATCATAATTGGACGGAGTGTAATCTTTGAAATCCGTCTTAAAAACCGTGGTTACATCATAAAGAATCGTATTTGATGAATAACCTTTTTCAAAAGCGGCGGCATAAACAATTGGTTTAATGGACGAGCCCGGCTGACGCAAACGAATCGTTACATTATCATTCGGTTCAAATGTGCAAGTCGAACCGGACACGCAACCTTCGGGTTCAGCTTTGCCGAAATAATCTTTCGAACCGACCATTGCCAAAATCTGTCCGGTTTTCGGATCGAGCGCCACCAATGCGCCATTATTGAATTTATATCGCTCACCGTTTTTCTTCACTCCATTTTCAATCGCGTCCTCGGCGATTTGTTGTTTTTCCAAATCCAGTGTGGTTGTTACTTTTAAACCGCCGGTTTCCAAAATGTCTTGCCCAAGTTTTTCACTCAACGCTTCTTTCACATACATGACAAAATGCGGCGCAATGATTGATTCTTTTTTTCTGGCAAACACCAACTCCTGTTTTTTCGCGGCTTCCGCTTCTTCCGTGGTAATATATTTCTGTTCCGCCATTTGATCCAAAATATATTGCTGTCGGCCCATTAATTTGTCGACATGATTGCCGTAAGGAGAATAGTATGTCGTGGCTTTCGGCAAGGCCGCCAAAATCGCGGACTCGGCGAGCGTCAAATCTTTCGCGTCTTTGGCAAAATATGTTTGCGCCGCGGACTGAATGCCATACGCCACCGAGCCGTACGGAATTTCATTCAAATACATCTGCAAAATTTCATCTTTGGTATATTTTTTTTCCAATCGATATGTCAAAATAAACTCTTTCAATTTGCGAGTGATGCTTCTTTCATTCGTCAAAAGCGCGTTTTTCACAAGTTGCTGAGTCAAAGTGGAGCCACCGCGCGCTGGCTTGCCCATTAACGGATCCAGAATCACACCCTTGAACATCGCAAAAAAGTTAAAACCGTTGTGTTCGTAAAAATATTTATCTTCGGTCGCGACGGTCGCGTTTTTTACAAACTCCGGAATTTCTTCAAATTTAATCACCGTGCGTTTTTCATTGCCATGAATATCGTATAACACGATTTTGCCCTCGCGATCATAAATTTTCGTGCTTTGCTCCAAATTGCGTTCAAGCAATGTGTCCGGACTCGGCAATGAACGCGAATACCACGCAAAAGCGCCAAGCAAATACACGCAACCGGCAGCCACAACCAGAGCTCCCGCCAAAATAATTCTATTCAACCACATTTTAAACAATCGGTGGTTCTTCGGATTGAAAAATTTTTTAAGCATACAATATTTTATATTTTCAGTTATATTTATCGGATAAATCAAAGTCTGTATTTCCCGGTTATTTCGTCGGATCGATCAAATAATCCTTCAAATCCCTGCGGCCGATTAGAATCGGATAATCCAAATGTTCGCGCATAATCACGGAAACATTGGTTTGGATGAGCTTGCCTTCGAGTTCGAACTCCACCGGAATTTCCATGCGATAAGAAATACCATGACTGCTGAAAACCTTTACGACAGAGACGATATCATCATGCTTTTTCAATTGCCGCCGCACTTTCCGCTTGCGCAAATCAATCAATTCCTCAATCGTTAAAACATTTTTGATATTGAAACTTTTGTAATACTCCACCGCGTCGCTGAAGCCGAGCTGGATCGCGAGCGCCTCATCAATGGAGCTGATGCCCGCGCCGGTATCGAGTTTGGCCGGCACTTCGAACCACTCGCCGTCTTTTTTCTTTATTTTCACTTTATTGATAAATCCCAAAACTTGTTTTCCCGTCATACCTTCCACTTCTTGTTCAATTTCGCCGCCGAAAAGTTCTTTGGCGACTTTGATGCCTTTTTTCACGGTTTTTATTTTTAGTCCGCGGACTCGTTGCAATCTGTCTTTCAATGGCGCGAGGTTGGCATTTTGAATCGACAAACCCGGACGCGCGTTCAATTCCAAAATAATCGGTCCCTTTTCACGGTCGAGCGCAATATCCACGCCGGTATAATTCAAACCGCAAACGCCGGCCGCGTTTATTGCGATTTCCAACATTTGTTCCCAATATGGAATTTTGACGCCGCGAAGCGGCAACATCGTATCCGGATGTTTTTCAATCGGACTGTCGTACTGAATCGCGTTTGTCGTCGTGCCATTGCCAATATCAATGCCGACGCCGATGCCGCCTTGGTGCAAATTCGCTTTTCCATTAGATTCTCTGGTCGGCAGTCGCAACATCGCCATGATGGGCACTTTGTTGTATACGATTATGCGCACATCAGGAATGCCTTTATAACTGATCGGCTTGAAAACAGGAGAAATTTTCAATCGTTCCTCGAAAAATGCCGAATCAGGTGCGCCGGTAATGGAAAAATCGCCATCCAAAATATTGCTGACACGCAATTTGATATCTTCAATTGAAGCCGCTCTCTCGTGTGGCAAAACCCAATTGCCGTTTTTCTTTTTGCCGAAAGTCACCATAATGCCTTCGCCGCCAAGACCGTGATTGGGCTTTAACGCAAAACTTTTGGGCAAACTTTCCCAATCGAATTTGTAGTATTCTTCACGATTTCTGATGCTTTTGATAATATCGCAAACCGGCAATCCGTTTTTGCGGAGCGTTTTTTTGGTTCTCAATTTATTGTCCACAAGTTTTATCGCGCGCCGCGGATTTCCCGGCTTGATAAAATCAAGACTGCGCGAATTCAAACCCAAAACTTGTTTACTTTTTTTCAGCCAGCTCAACATTGTCAATAACCTTTCTGAACCGATAATATTCAATCAAACGAAGACCGGTCCATTTGCCGATAATTATATTGATTAAAATTGTAAGCAAAACCAACTCCGGATATTGGAGTAATCCGTCTTTGAATGTCTGCCAATCGGCGATAAAATAACAAACCAAGGCCAAGAGCACTGTTTGCAAAATCAAAATCGCCGCTTCTTTCGTGCCACGCTCCATCTGAATCGTTAAAAAAGTTTCCGTCAGTAAAATCATTATCAAAACCGGAAAAACGGACAAAGTCATCACGCCCGCTTTTTCAAAATAAGCGCCGAGCCCGAATAAAGCAAAAAGAGTGAAGCTGACCAAAGTCATCACAATCGCCAATTTCGGCAAATGCGAAATGCGGAAATTTTTTCCAACCAAGCGAATGACCGTGGCCACAATCGTAGTTAAAAGAAAAAGCAATAATCCATAAGTGAAACCGGTGGCGAGAAATGAAACCGCGATAATCGACGGCGTGTAAATACCGAACGCTTTTATTCCAATTATCTGACGCGCGAAAGCGACAATTGTGGCAATCACCGGCAAAACCAAAATCATGTAAATCGCGTTCAGAGGAACGCCCTTATCAACCATGTAATTGATCATATACGCAACAAAATTCCACGGTTTGAGCGTCTCAATCCTGGAATTCTCATAACCGGATTCATTTGCCGAGTTGTCCAAAACCTGCAAATTGTCAGCTTCGGAATCGACGCGGCCGAGTGGTTGCGCGGCGGATGCGACTATTGGCAATGATAACGCCAGAGTAAATAAAATTGCGAAAATAATTTTTTTCATAATCGATTAACACTTGAAGCGCTAATAAATTTATTTATTGGTTGCGTAAAACATTATTAGGACGCCCTTCGATACGCTTTTTTCCGCACTGCGGTGCGTGTAAAAAAGCTACTCAGGACTTAGTGGCCAATAAAAATTCCCACTAAGCCCTGAGTAACCACGCCCGCAGGCGGGATTGTATCGAAGGGCGTTCTTACTTTATTTTCATTATAACGATTCCCGCAAGTTGCCGAAATTGCGCGAATTAGCTGCGCAGATTGCAATCGCCAGCGCGTCGGCCGCGTCGTCCGGCTTTGGCAGGGATTGCAGACTGAGCAAAACTTTCACCATCTGCTGAATTTGTTTTTTTTCCGCCTTGCCGTAACAGCAAACCGCTTGTTTGACTTGGAGCGGAGTGTATTCGACGACTGGGATTTTTTCCAAACTGCCGGTTAAAATAATTACGCCGCGCGCTTGGCCGACTTTTACGGCGGTGGTGACATTTTTATAAAAAAACAATTCCTCCACGGCCATTAAATTCGGTTTGTACTTTTTGATTATTTGTTTTAATTCGCGATTGATCGCGATCAGACGCTCTGAAAATAAAATTTTCGCGTCTGTTTCAATTACGCCGCAAGTAAGATATTTTATTTTTGAACCTTCGACCGCAATCACACCATAACCGGTGCGACCATAGCCGGGATCAACGCCCAGGACGATTTTTTGCGGCATTTTTTAAAATTCAAAAACTTAAATTACAACGCCGGCACGCTCATATCGACAATTAAGTTGTATCCTTTAATTCATATTCGAAAAAACCGCATTCACATCATCATTGTCTTCCAATTCTTCGATCAATGAAGTTATTTTCTCCCGCAATTCGTCGGACACCGCGACCGCCTCTTTTTTCACCCACTCGATGGCCGCGTATTCCAACGCAATATTTTTGGTTTCCAAAAACTTTTTCAATTTTTCAAAATCTTCGAACTTGCAGGAAGCGGTTAATCCGTTATCTTCTTCCAAAACATCATCAGCACCATTGTCGAGCATTTCCATTGTCATCGAATCCTTGTCGCTGATTTGCTCCGGCAAGAGATGAATCACGCCTTTGCGATCAAACATCCATTTTACTGAATTGGGACCGCCCAGCGAGCCGCCATGGCTCGTTAACACGGATTTAACATCGGAAGTGGTTCTGTTTTTATTGTCAGTGACCCCCTCGATCATCAGCGCCACTCCGGACGAACCAAATCCTTCGTACAAAACTTCTTCAATCACAACGCCTTCGAGTTCGCCTGTGCCTCTTTTTACGGCGCGCTCGATGTTGTCTTTTGGCATACTGGCGGCCTTGGCCCTGTCAATCGCCAATCGCAATGAAAAATTCATTGTCGGATCGCCGCCGGCTCTGGCCGCGACCGTGATATTTTTTGAAAGCTTTGTAAACGCGCTTGATTTCTTCGCGTCCGCCGCCGCTTTTTTATTTTTCGTCGTCGCCCATTTTGAATGTCCGCTCATATTTTTTCATTCACTTTTTAGCTTTTTCAATCCCTCAAAGCATACCAGTTTTTACCTACGAAATCAAGACAAGCGACAGGGTTGCAACCAAAGCGAAAAGAGAGCCAAACAGTTCCTTTAAACGAATAAATAAAAACCATTAACTAAACTAAAAAAATTATATGCGGATTTTTTTCAACACCGTTATTAACATGTGCATAAGTTCTTTGTAAAAATGTTATACATCTGATAAGTTGAAGTTAAGTTAATCAAACAAATATGCAAACGCGCGAACAAATCGACAAAGAAAATTTGTACGCTGTTATAAAAAATATTCCGAATCAGTTTGCGTCCGCGTTTGACGATGTAAAAATTGCTTTTGAATTACGACCCGAAAAAATTATTTTTTGCGGCGTCGGCGGTTCGGCGTTGCCTGTCAATTTACTAAAAACATTTTTAACGGCAAGCCGTGTTCCATTTACGATTCCATTAAAGATTCACCGCGACTATTCTTTGCCACAGATTGTGGATTCTGAATGGTGCGGTTTTTTTATATCATATTCCGGCAATACGGAGGAAACTCTCGACGCGCTGGCGGAAGCGGAACGCCGAGGCTTGAAAGAAATTATCATAATGGCGCACGGCGGCAGATTAAAAGAAATTGCGGCAGAAAAAAATTACAAATTTATCGAAATACCGGATTATTCCCAACCGCGAATGGCTTACGGATATATCTTCGGCGCGATTTTAAAAATGTTCAGCAACTCGGAAATTTTAACTGTCAATTTCAACGACATGCTCGCGGACGCGGAAAAAATCAATCTGTACTTACCATTGTTTGAAAAAAAAGCGGAAGATTTGGCAACTCAATTGAAAAACAAAATCGGTTTGATCTATGCGTCAAACACCTGGAAGTACTTGGCCATGATTTGGAAAATAAATTTCAATGAAAACGCAAAACACCCTTGCTTTTGGAACGCATTCCCTGAAATGAATCACAATGAAATAGTCGGATTCACACAACAATCAAATCAATTCAAGGCGATTATTTTATCCGATACAGCTGATTATTCCCAAACAAAAAAAAGAATGTCAGTCTTCGCCGAACAATTCAAAGATTCGCTAAATCCTGAAATAATAGAAATGCCGAATGAATCCGTTTTTTACAAAATGCTTTATTGTCTGAGTCTCGGCTGTTGGACTTCATATCACCTGGCATTGTTAAACAATATTGATCCGACTCCGGTTGACACGGTCGAACAATTCAAAAAATCACTCGGATAGACCGCTCCGAAAAACGGAGGGAAATAAAAAAGCTCCCCAATCCATGCTTGTGGGGAGCTTTTGTTTTTGATTGAATTATTCAACAGCCACAACCAATTGATCGATTACGAAATTGGTGATAGCGTATGCGGCGATAATGATAAATAAACCGATAACCGCATTTTTAATCCATGTTTGCGCTTTTTCCGCTTGCTTATTGTCACCGCCAGAGGTCATCCAAAGAAAACCGGCGTAGACGATAATCACAACCAGCACCACACCTAACAAGCCTAAAACAATCCCAATAATATTTCCGATCATTGTCGGCAGATCAGTCTCTGTCTCGCCCAAACCTGCGCCAGTGGCAATGTCATCGACAGGACCTTTCAGTGTCTCGCCCAACTGTGCAAAAGCCGGTTGCGAGTCTAGAAATAACAAGCCGCCGAAGATTGAAATTGCGATTAGCGCTAAGCTAATGATATTTTTCATAACGCGTGTATATTACTTAATAATTAATTATTTAAAGTTATCGACCTTCTACCGCGCCGGCCAAGCTGTCTATCACAAAATTCGTTAACGCATAGGCCGCGATGACAACCGCCAATCCGGCGACTGCGTTTTTGATATAAGTTTGTCCTTTTTGCGCTTGCTTGTCGTCGCCACCGGAAGTCATCCAGAGAAAACCAGCATATAAAATCAGGATCACCAGTACCATCCCCAAAATTCCCAAAATGACGCCAATCACATTGCCAATCAATGTCGGCAATGACGGCGGAGTAGACTCACCAAACGCACCGGAGCCGGCATTACCCAGTTGTGTGCCCATATTCAACTGCGCAAAGGCGGAATTGAAACAAACAAACACGCCGATTAAAATCAATGTTGATAAAATGAAATTTTTATTTTTTTTGATTGCGTTAAACATAAATTTTATGGTGCCTGTGGTGGGACTTCTGCGGCCGGCAACTCACTGCCAACCGCGGTTTGTAAACTATTAACCACAAATGTCGATAAACTCCATGACGCCAAACAAATCAGCATTCCCATCACACCTTCGATAATCATCTTTTTGCCTTTTTCGTACTGGTCAGCCTTGCCGGCCGCGGTCATCATCTGAATGCCGCCGTAAACCGTAATAATAAATAACAATAAACCGAGAACGCTCAAAATAACACCAATGAAAAATCCAATTGTGGTTGCCGGATCGCCTTCTTGCAAACCCGCGTTTTCAGCGGTGGCTTTCACACCGCCGAGAGCATTTTCCTGCGCGGTGAGCGCAAACACCGGAGAGGCGCACATGAAAAACATTATTGCACAAACTGCGAATTTTATTATTTTGTTTTTTTTCATATTTTTAAAAACCAAATTGTTGGCTCGGTGCAAACGGCTCCGGCGGTGCGCCGGGATTGACCTGTGTCGGAGAGCCCTGCAATTCGCCGGGAGTGCCTTGCAATTGAATACTTTTGATAACCAAGGTAACGACCTGATAAGAAATTAAAATGACAAATAAGCCGACTGCCGCATCAACCAGAATAGTCTTGGCTTTCTGCGCCACGGTCTGATCACCGGCCGCGGTCATCCATAAAATGCCGGCGTATAATGCGAGTATCAAGAACGCCACGCCCAAAAATGACAAAACCACATTGATAACCGAACCGACATACTCGGACAATGTCTGATCACCGCTCGGCGTAAGTCCGCTGATTGACGAAGATTCGGCAAGTCCGCCTCTGACAGTCACCGCATCGTCCGCGCCAAAGACAATATGCGCGCCAATAAAAAATCCGATGACAATAATAAAAATAAATGTGCTTAATAAAATTCTCTTTGACATACTTGCCGCGAAACGCGTTGATCTGACAAACACATACCGCGGCAAGCGGGCAGACTCTCGCCTACCCGCAAAAAAAATAAATTTATTCTCCAACCGCATCAGACTGAGTCGCCTCGACCAAACTGTCGATAATAAACTGTGTCATTGCCCAAGCTGAAATGATAATCGCCAACCCGATAATGCCGGAAATAATCCATTGTCTGGCTTTTTTGGCGTTTTCATCATTGCCGCCGGCAGTCATATACTTGAAACCGCCGATCAAGACGACAACCAAGGCAACCACGCCGAGAAATGATAAAGCGACTTTGATGATATTGCCGATCATGCCTTGGAATCCGGTGTCGCCTCCGGCACTAAGTCCGGTGGAACCTCCGACAGCATCCAATCCAAACGGATCAGCAGCTTCGCCGGCCGCGAATACAGGCATTGCGATTGACAAAAGCATCAAGGCGCAAACAAAAATGCGGACTATGGTTGATACTTTGTTTACATTAAACATGCTTTTTATTTTTAATTATTAATTTTTATATTGTCCCGAAATCGAGCGCCGTGATGACAAATCTGACAATCATGTAGCTGGAAAAAATAATCACCAATCCGAGCGCCGCCCAAATAAAACCTTTCTGCGCTTTGTCGACAGTTTGCTTGTTGCCGTGCGCGAACATCCACATTATACCATTATAAATGAAAATCACCAACGCAAGTGTACCAATTATCCCCAACAGTGTGGTTATCATTTTACCGACAATCACAGAGAGCGATAATTCGGAATACGAAGTCGCCAATTTGGAAAAAGAATCTATTTTTGTAATCGCGGACTGAATCGCTTTTTTCGCATCCTCATCTTTATTCGCTCCACTGCCGGACTTGGCCGCGCATATTTTCGTTTCCGTGCAATATCCGGAGACACATTCGCTCTTATCCACACACTTATCCCCATTCGCTCGTTGCTTGGTGCATTTTCCATTCACACAATAATTGCCGGTTTGGCATCGTTTCACCGCACTGCATTCTTCCAATACCATCGGTTCAAATCCACCGACAACAGCTTGATCTTCACATATTCCGGAATCAGGATCGCAAACTTGATCAGGCCCGCAGGAACCGCAACCCGGTGCATTAGCAGCACAAGCGCCGTCGTCACAATCATAATCACTTAAACAATCTATTTTTGCAATCTCGTCAGGCCCAGCCAAGCATTGATCCAGCTGCGCATCGGGCTGGTCTGTGCAACAATAACTTTTTCCCAATGCGCTATAATCAAAATCCGCTGACGCAAAATTGAATGGCAAAAATAATATCAAAACCGCAACCAAAAAAATTATTCTTTTTATCATACTAAACTCCGGTTAAACTCTTCAATAAAAATTTTATCAACACTCCGGCAAAGAGAACCAAGCCGAGACCGAGCGCGGCGAATTTGATGGTTTCCTGCGCTTTTGAAACCTGATTGGCAATACCGCCGGCGATAATATAACGAATGCCACCGATGACAAACATTAAAAGCGCGAGTGAACCGGTGATTCCCAAAATCATTTGCGCGACATTGGTCAGCATCAATTCCACTGACGATAAATTGCACGGGATTTGCTCACCTTGCGCGACCATCTGGTCTCCGGTGCATTCCTCCGGTATCAATGTGGGAAATGTGGCAGCAGACGCGATCGGCGCGGAAATTATAAACAGGAAAAATACTGAAATTAAAATTGTGTTTATTTTTTTCATAACTATAATTGTCTTTTTTTGATTGATTGGTTGATTCGCTCGACCGCTTGCTTGATCGCGTCTTCCGGCTCGAACTCGCCTTTGTTCACGGCATTGATCATGTCGCCAAAAACAGTTTCCGCTTCGGTCGCGTTCATCCCTTTGTACCAACTTTTTGCGGTCAACAATTGCTCGGCGAAAACATCCAGGAATTCATCTTGCATTTGACTGTTGATAACTTTAACGGAACGAAGCGCGGTCGGTTTTTTTGTGGTCTCTAAAAATTTTACGACATTTTCTTCCTTGGCCATGAATTGCAGAAAATCCCAGGCATAATCTTTGTTTTTTGTTTTCTTGGAAACGGATTCAACCCAATAATTGGCGTAATTGACTTTCTGCGACTCGCCCACTTGCGGCACCGGCGCAACATCATAGCGCAATTTCGGCGCGCGTCCGGCGATTGTCGCTTTGTGATAATTGTAGCCGAAAAAATATGCGGTTTGGCCATTGATAAACGCATCGAGCGACTCCGGCATATTTTCATTCCAAGAATAACTTTCAAATAACGGCGCCGCGAATTGAGTGTAATAACTGAGCGCGCCCAAAGCCGGCACGCCTTCCGCGACTTCCGGCGGTCGCTTGTTGAAAGAAGCATAACCGTTTTCGTCGAGCATTGGCGCCAAATTCTGCATCATCAATAATGATAAAATATCAAAATCACGCGTTATATTATTTGCCGTGCCGAGCGCCGCGCCGGAAACCAATATATTTTGCGAGGCCGCGTCAACTTTTGTCAGCTGGCGGACTTGAGCCGCAAAATCAACCCAATTGGTCGCCGGAGAAATAATGCCGGCGTTATTAAGCAAATCTTTATTGTAATATAAAACCAAAGTATCCATGCTGAGTGGCAGACCCCACACGCGTTCAGCCATTTTCGGCGCTTTGTCCGTGCCGACATTCTTTTTCCATATAACATCGCCGCTGACAACTTCCAAAAAATTCTTGCGCACTTGCGCGGGTGTGAATGAATTATTGGTAACAAAAGAATAAATTTCCTCTTTTTTGACAGTGCCTTGGACAGTCTTTGTCGGCAATTTTGTCGTATCCGGCAAATCAATTAGCAACGGCTCGTATTTTCTCATCCAAGTATTATGCAATGAAAAAATATCCGGACCGCGATCCTCGGCCAAAGCCTGCAATAAAGCTTTTTCATATTCTTCAAATCGAAACTTGCGATATTCGATCGACACATTTGGATGAAGCTTGCGATAATCGGCAATCAATTGACTAAAAGCGTCCGCGTCATCCCAAGCGCGCCACACCGTCAAAGTTACCGGCTTGTACGCGTCTTTTGCGCCAGCAGTACTCGTGGCTGATGTGCATCCTGAGGTAAATAAAACAGCACCGATCGTCACAATCAACGCCGCTTGTTTAATTCTATTCTTCACCTGCATAAGAATATTTTTAGTTTTTGTTTAATTTTCACGAAATTTTTTATTTTATTGCAATTCGTAAACACTATACGCCCAATGTCTTTAAATACTTCCGAAAATCCGCTCCAATATCTTTTCTTTTGAGTGCAATTTCGACATTGGCGCGCAGATAGCCAAGCTTCGAACCGGTGTCATAATAAGTGCCGTCAATTTTTTTGGCGTAAATCGGGCGCTTCTTTAACAATTTGTGAATGGCGTCAACGAGCCAAAGTTCGCCGCCCTTGCCCAATTTTGTATTTTCCAACGCCTCGAAAATATCCGGCGTCAAAATATAACCGCCAAGTGCGGCCAAAGTGGATGGCGCGGCTTTCGGGCCGGGTTTTTCCACCAAATTTTTAACTTGAAAAACATCTTTTTCGGTTTGCACGCCATCAATTATACCATATTTGGCAGTGTCTTTCTTGGACACCTCGTACGCAGTCAAAACCGGATCAGAATATTTATTGTAAACATCAATTAACTGGCGAAGCTGTGGCTTGCGTTCCGTGTAAAAAAATTCATCGCCCCACATAACAGCAAACGGTTCATCGCCGATCAAATGTTTCGCGCAAAGCACGGGAGTGCCGTTGCCGTAAGGGCCTTTCTGCCGAATATAAATAAAATTCGCCATGTCGGCAATCTTTTTTATCTCATCGCGCAATTCTTCCTTGCCCGCTTTTTTCAAAAAACTCTGCAATTCGTAATTGTAGGCGAAATGATCTTCGACCGCGCGTTTGCCGCTGCCGGTAACGAAAATAATCGTATCAATGCCTGACTTTACCGCGTCTTCCACAACATACTGCACAATTGGCTTGTCGACGACCGGGAGCATTTCTTTCGGTTGGGCTTTTGTCGCCGGAAGAAACCGCGTGCCATAACCGGCAACCGGAATAATGAGTTTTTTTACAATTGCCATAGCTTTCAAATTATTTCAGATGAGTGAATTATATCACAATTTTTTTGCTTGTGAAATCAAGTAAGGCACATGGTGTTTTAACGACAATAAGCTGACTTCTTTTACTTCAAATAAAAAATCCCGTAAATAACGGGACAGTTTTATTTTATACATACTCAATTCCGCCGTGTTTAATTCCGGTGAAATCCAAAGTGGAACTCTTATGAACAAAAATTGTTCCGCTCACATCTTTTAATGCGCCCAAATCAATTACTTTTGAACCTTCGAAATGAACATCGCCACCAATTGATTGCAATTTTCCCAAATCTGTAATCTGCGAATCAGAAAAATCCGCATAACCGCCAATTGATTGCAATTGCCCAAAATCAGTTATCTGCGAATCTATAAAATCAGCGTCACCACCAATTGATTGCAATTGCCCCAGATCCGTAACCTGAGACTCAGCAAAATAAGCATTCCCGCCAATTGATTGCAATTGCCCCAAATTAGTTATCTGCGAATCTCTAAAAGAAGCGTACCCACCAATTGATTGCAATTGTCCCAAGTCAGTTATCTGCGAATTTCTAAAAATCGCGTCCCCGCCAATTGATTGTAATTGCCCCAAATCCGTAACCTGCGAATATTCAAAATCAGCATAAGTGCCAATTGATTGCAACTGTCCCAAATTAGTTATCTGTGAATTTCTAAAAATCGCGTGCCAGCCAATTGATTGCAATTGCCCCAAATCAGTTATCTGCGACAAAGCAAAATAACCACCATTTCCAATTGATTGCAACTGCCCTAAATCTGTAATCTGAGAATCTTTGAAAAAAGCGTGCCCACCAATTGATTGCAATTGTCCCAAGTCAGTTATCTGCGAGTCACAGAAATCCGCATTTCCCTTGATCCATATCAAATTCTGGGGGATTTTTTTCCAGGCACCGGTGATTTTTTGGCTTATGTCGGAAAAGCACATAACCGTATCATCTGTAATTTCCGACTCTTCTCTCGCAAAAACATTGCGGAAAATTATAAATAACCGCTTTTTCAGCTCCAACGCTTTTTCTTTTTGAGACTTGCCTTGTCGAAAATCCACTGCGCGGAAATCCGCGGCGGTTTCGGTCATTTCTTTGTATTTTTCCGATATTTTTTGACAGATGGTCATA
>Ga0172379_10002467_pt1 | contig 32540 bp, 20 predicted proteins | sample GrowelOW334metaG_FD_119756 | JGI IMG/M metagenome (GOLD analysis project Ga0172379, IMG submission 119756) | Groundwater microbial communities from an aquifer near a municipal landfill in Southern Ontario, Canada - Groundwater well OW334 metaG | ecosystem: Environmental > Aquatic > Deep...
CATAATCACACGCACTACAGCTTGCAAGACGGAGCTTGTACGGTTGATAGTTTACTAAACGCGGCGAAGAAATTCGGTATGCACGCAGTAGCTTTAACCGATCATGGTGTATTGTATGGCATCCCGGAATTTTACCGCAAAGCGAAAAAAGTCGGAATCAAACCGATTATCGGAATGGAAGCGTATGTTGTTGTTGATAGTTCGCGGTTTGAGAGAAAGCAGATTGATGAATCAACCGGCAAGAAGAAAAAACCGTATAACCATCTTATTCTTCTCGCAAAAAATATGACGGGTTATAAAAATTTGGTAAAACTTTCTTCACTCGGTTTTTCGGAAGGATTTTATTACCGTCCCCGCATTGACATGGAATTGTTGGAAAAATATCATGAAGGATTGATTTGTACTTCCGCCTGTGTTGGCGGAGTTGTAGCTTCATCACTTGCAAATAACGATTATAAAAAAGCGAAAGAAGTAGCAATAAAATTTAAAGAGATGTTCGGTGATGATTTTTATCTCGAAGTTCAAGATCATAATATTGATAAAGAACTTATAGTGCTTGAACAGATGCCGAAACTTGCAAAAGAATTATCGATTAAATTAGTTGCAACAAACGACTGCCACTACATTAACAAAGAAGATTCCATCGCGCATAATATTTTGTTAATGCTTTCGGATAAATCCGGTACTGCTGATTATAAAAATCTTCGCTACGGAACTGATCAAATATATTTCAAATCTCAGGAAGAAATGAAAGACCTTTTCAAACATCTTCCCAAGGCAATTGAAAACACACTTGAAATAGAAGAGAAAACAAATCTTATTTTCGACTACGATCAACAACATTTCCCGGTCTTTCCAATTCCGGATGATTCGCCGGCAAAAAATCTAGATGAGTATCTTGAATTACTTGCGTTTGAAGGATTGCAAAATCGCTTTAAAGAAATTACTCCTGAAATTAAAGAGCGGTTTAATTATGAAGTTTCAGTAATCAAAACAATGGGTTTCCCCGGTTACTTTTTGGTTGTGCAAGATTTTATCAACGCGGCAAAAAGAAATAATATTCCCGTTGGACCCGGCAGGGGAAGCGCCGCCGGGAGTCTGGTTGCATACGCACTTGGTATTACCAATATTGATCCGTTGAAATATGATTTGCTGTTCGAAAGATTTTTAAATCCTGAGCGAAACTCAATGCCCGATATTGACGTTGATCTTGCAGATGATCAGCGGGGTGATGTTATCGACTATGTGAAAAAACAATACGGCGCAGAATGCGTTAGTCAAATTATTACTTTCAATCGTCTTTCTTCTAAAGCGGTATTAAAAGATGTAGCGCGGGTCCTGGGCATTCCCATCGCAACGATTAACGGCATTACTAAACTTATTCCAAGTAAATTTGGAAAAGTTTATACGATTGAACAATCCTTGAATGAAGTTCCGGAATTAAGATGGGTGAAAGAATCCAAAGAAGAATCAATTCAAAATTTAGTGAAGTACGCAAAAGTTTTGGAGGGAATGAACCGTAACGCTTCCAAGCATGCGTCGGGAGTTGTTATTGCACCCGGCGCAGTAAGTGATTTTGTTCCGCTTTCATCTTACAACGCGCAAGAGGAATTGGTAACACAATTCAACATGAAAGAGCTTGAAGATAACGGTCTGCTTAAAATGGATTTTCTTGGACTTCGAACACTGACCATCATAAAAGATACACTTAAGCTGATTAAAAAAAATCACAACATTGAATTGAATATTGATGATATTCCGCTTGATGATGAACCGACGTATCAACTATTTTCCAAAGGACAAACGACCGGCGTTTTTCAATTTGAATCTCCGCCGATGCGCGAATATTTGAAAAAGCTGAAACCCCGTTCCATTTTAGATTTAACGGCAATGAATGCTCTTTACCGTCCGGGTCCAATGGAATTTATTGATGATTTCATCGATAGGAAATACGGTAGAAAAAAAATTGAGTACAAGCATCCAATTCTCGAATCAATTTTAAAAGAAACAAACGGAATTATTGTTTACCAGGAACAGGTGATGCAGCTTGCAAACAAAGTTGCCGGGATGAGTCTTGCCCAAGCCGATATTCTTCGACGTGCAATGGGGAAAAAAGATTTAGCTGCAATGAAACAGCAGAAAGCAGTCTTTGTTGAAGGGGCAAAGAAAAATAACGTTAGTGAAAAAATTGCCACTGAAATTTTTGACGACATTGATAAGTTTGCTAATTACGGCTTCAATAAAAGTCATGCTGTTGCCTATTCGGTTGTTGCGTATCAAACGGCATATTTAAAAGTTCATTACACCCCGGAATTTCTTGCAGCAAACTTAACCCATGAATTTGGTGACAAAAATAAAGTTGCCAGCTTTTTAGAAGATTGCCGGAAACTAAAAATTGATGTGCTTCCGCCGGATATTAACAAACCTTCCAAATTTTTTAACGTGGAAAAAGGAAAAATCCGTTTCGGATTTTCCGCCATTAAAAATGTAGGTGTAAGTGCGGTTGAATCAATTATAAAATCTAAAGAAAAACTCGGAAGAAATTTTAAATCGCTTTTCGATTTCTGCATGGTGAACGATTCCCGTATTGTAAATAAAAGAGTATTGGAAGGATTAATTCTTGTCGGCGCTTTCGATATATTGAATAAAAACCGCGCTCAACTTTTTGCCGCAGTAGAAACGACCCTTGCCTACACGTCAAAAGCTGCATCATTAAAAACAAAAAGTTTCAATAGTCTTTTCAGTACCGACGAAGACGACCACAATATTCCGGAACCGGAACTGCCGAATGTTGAAGATTGGAGCGAGAATGAAAAACTCGCCCGCGAACGGGAAGTCATCGGATTTTATGTTACAGGTCATCCGCTAAGAAAATATGAAGTTGAGTATTATTCCTTTTCAACTATAAGATTGGGAGAGACCGAAGAAATTGGAAAAATCAATAACATAAAAGCATGCGGCGTGATAACCGAGCTTACAACAAAAATTGATAAGCGCGGCGGCACTATGGCATTCTTCACTCTTGATGATTTTACCGGTTCGTGTGAATGCCTGATGTTTTCTTCTACTTATGAAAAGTATGGGAAGTTTCTTAAACCGGAAGCTGCGGTGCTTTTAATCGGAAGACCGGAAAGCAGCGGCGACGCTATCAAACTTCATATTGAAGAAGTTATTCCAATGGAAGAGACGCGCGAAAAATTAACCAAGCATGTAAAAATTGTTGTTGAAGAAAATGGAAATACGGAAGTTAAATTAGAAGAACTAAAAAATATTTTACCGAAACATCCCGGTAAAGTTCAAGTATTATTGGAGATCAATTCACCTGTGTATGGAATTAAGATGTTCAGACTATCGTCTCAAATAAAAATAACTGAAAAATTTATAAAGGAAATTCACAAGTTATTTGGGGAAGAATCGTTGTATTTTCTTCCCAGCCTAACGGCAAGGCAGGCGAAATAAAGAAGGTTCCATGTTGCTATCTATTTTTTATTTTTTCTTATATTTGAACCGTAAGATAGACCAAACACAAAATTAAAAGAGAGCTAAATGAGTAAAGTAAATAACGAAAGCTATTGGGCTGTAATTTTAGGATCATCGTCCGGATTTGGTGAAGCTGCCGCGCTGCAATTAGCTAAAGATGGTTACAATATTATCGGGGTTCATCTTGATAGACAAGCAACCATGCCGAATGTTGAACGGATAATCGAACAAATAAAATCATGCAACGTTGATCAGGTTTTTTATAATGTAAACGCCGCCGATGAAGAAAAACGAAAAGAAATAATCGATGACCTTTTAAAACGTACCGGTGGAAAACCGCAGGTAAAAGTAGTGATGCACTCACTGGCTTTTGGTACATTAAAACCATTTGTTCCCAAAGAAGGCGAACAACAAATTTCTAAAGCACAAATCGAAATGACGATAGACGTAATGGCGAATTCATTAGTTTATTGGGTGCAGGATTTAGTAAGCAACGGATTGCTAATTAAGAAAGCAAGAATTTTTGCAATGACAAGTTCCGGCGGACATTCGGCAATTCCGTATTACGGTGCAGTTTCTGCGGCAAAAGCTGCATTAGAATCTCACTGCCGCCAGCTTGCTGTTGAACTTGGACCGATGGAAGTGGCGGTGAACGCTATCATGGCGGGTGTAACCGATACACCGGCGTTAAGAAAAATTCCCGGCAATATTCCGATGATAGAAGTTGCGCGAAGAAAAAATCCCCGCGGAAAATTAACAACACCTGGTCAAGTTGCAAAAATTATTGCACTGTTTTGCCAGGACGGCGGCGAATGGATCTCCGGCGGAATTATTAATGCAGACGGCGGTGAAGACAGCGTAAGTTTTGTCGGTCAAGGTGAACCGGAAAATGATTCTTTAAAAAATTATTCAAATTAAAAAAATAAAGGAAAAGTATGAAACCATTAGAAATTACGGACAACAATTTTTCAACAGAAGTTCTTCAATCTGATAAACCGGTGCTCGTTGATTTTTGGGCTACCTGGTGCGGACCATGCAGAATGATAGCTCCGATTGTGGAAGAACTTGCCACGGAATATGACGGGAAATATAAAATCGGTAAAATGGATGTTGATAATAATCCGCAAACTGCAACTCAATTTGGAATTAGAAGTATTCCAACACTTTTAATTTTCAAAGGCGGAAAAGTTGTTGATACAATTATCGGAGCTGTTCCCAAAGGACAGTTCATACAAAAACTTAATGCAAATCTTTAACACACAAAATTAAATTGAGAGAATGAAAAAAATACTCATTACAGATTCCGTTGATAAAAAAAGCGTTGCTGTTTTAACCGCAGCAGGCTTTGATGTTACGTATCAACCCGGAATGCCAAAAGAAGAAATAAAAAATGTTATAAAAGATTATCAAGGATTGATCGTTAGAAGCGATACAAAAGTTACCGCCGATATAATCGCCTTAATGGATAAAATGGAAGTGATTGGAAGAGCAGGAACCGGCGTTGATAATATTGATTCCGAAGCTGCTACACGTAAAGGCGTTATTGTAATGAATACACCCGGTGGAAATACAATTTCAACCGCCGAACATGCAATCTCTTTGCTTCTTTCGATGTGCAGAAATATTCCCCAGGCGACCGCTTCATTAAAAGCAGGGAAGTGGGAAAGAAAAAAATTTCAAGGCTCTGAAGTTTACGGAAAAACATTAGGTGTTATCGGCTTGGGAAAAATCGGACGCGAGGTTGCAATACGAATGAAAGCCTTTGGAATGAATGCTATCGGGTATGATCCAATTCTAGCTGAAGAAACCGCTGCAAAGATCGGCGTAAAATTAGTTGATCTTGAAACACTCTTTTCATTATCAGATATTATTACCGTTCACGTACCGCTTGATGAAAAGACACAAAATTTAATTTGCAAAGAAACTCTTGCGAAATGTAAAGACGGAGTGAAAGTTGTTAATTGTGCACGCGGAGGAATTATCAATGAAGATGATTTGGTTGAAGCGTTAAACTCCGGAAAAGTTTCAGGAGCCGCGTTTGATGTGTATGTTACCGAACCACCTGATTTCAATCATCCTTTGATTCAACATCCAAAAGTTGTAACAACACCGCATCTCGGCGCATCAACCGGGGAAGCTCAGGAAAAAGTTGCTATTCAAATTGCAGAACAAATTGTAGAATATTTTACAAACAAAGTTCTGCGCGGGGCAGTTAACGCTGCTGCTTTAGAATCGTTTGGAAATCCTGACTTAGCACCGTATGTTCGATTAGCGGAAAATATCGGTTCGCTCCATGCACAAATTTTGCAAAGTAAGTTAAAGAAAATTAAAATTACTTTTTACGGTACATTGTTAAGCGAATCGCACAAGTTGATTTCATCCGCTGTTACCAAGGGTTTTCTCTCTAAACTTTCTTCCGACCCGATAAATTTAATTAACGCTCCGTTCCTTGCGCAGGAAATGGGAATTATTATTGATGAAGTTTATGCAGGTGCAAATTCAGATTACACAAACCTGCTTGCAGTTGAATGTTCATCAACATCAGAAAAAAAATATTTAGCAGGAACGGTTTTCGGCAATAATGAAATACGCATTGTTGATATTGATAAATTTCATCTTGAGCTTAAACCCGAAGGAACGATGCTCTTTTACACCAATATTGATAAGCCTGGAATGTTAGCACAGGTGGGAAAAATATTGGCGGAAAATAAAATTAACATCGCAGGATTATCGTTAGGAAGATTTGGAATTGGCAAAGAAGCTATCACTGTTGTAAATGTAGATTCTATAATAGAGAAAGAAGTTTTACAAAAAATTTCTTCTGTTGTTGGCATAAACAACGTTTATACGGTAAAAATTTAGTACGAACGGAAAAAAGAACTTGACATTTTCTTGAAAAATGCTTATTTCTGTTTTAAGAAATTAATTTGTTCCAAGAGGAATTTATTGTTTCGCAGTTTTTTCTTATTTATTTCTATTTATTCATCAATACTAAGGAGATCGTTATGACTAAAAAACTTTCTTTGTTTCTTTTCTTAGTGCTTTTTACACAAGTGTTTGTTCTGGCCCAACAAAAAATGATTTTGAGACCTGACAACACTCTTGAAAAAGTTACTAATTATTTTGACGGACGTGAAAACATCATGGTTCAACAAAATAAACACGGAGTTCAAAACCCTGCAATTAAAACACATACATTATCAAAGAGCGTTAATGGTACAATTGATACGCTGTTTATTGATGTCACATGGGGTTCTAATTTTGGCGCCTTCGGGCAGGATTGGTTAATGCAATGGTACCAGGCACCTGCAGATTTAATTATTAAGCAAGTTGGTTTTGCTTGTTATGATCCTTCATATCCTTCTGTTGAAATTAAAATTGTAAAAGTACTTTGGACAAAAGCTCAATTATTAGCAGCGGGTGAAAAACAATATGGTTACTATCAAGCTACCGGGAACGGATTTAACAATATTACTGCTTTCCCAACTAACCCGGACGCTACCGGAGGATGGACCGCTGTTCAAGCAGGAGCCACCTCTCCTTTTGATGTAACTGATATTTGGAGTGATGGTGGTACCGGTGCTCCAGCTACAGGGACTAAACAGGCAACTGCTTATACCTATGAATGGGTTCCGATGAACCTAATCGCTGAACCTACGATTCTTAAGGGAGAAATTTTTGGAATCGCGCTTAAAAATACGAATCCGAATTTTACAAGTTCTGCCGCTGCAGATCGTTTTGGAGTTTGGGGTGGAGCAACTACAGTTACAAATGGTTGGAAATTCTATGTTAACGGCAACACTAATGTAGACCCAGATGGTGGTCCTGAAACAGCCGGATGGTGGCCAAGAAAATTTGCTTGGGATTTTGTTGCAGAGGTTGAAATTACCGGTGATCTTCCGCCAGAGATAGCTTCATATACCAAATTATCTACGACTCTTTCTACGGGCCCACAAACCGTTTCCGCTACTATTACAGATATTAATCCAGGTGGTGGTGCTGCTGGTGTTCAATCAGCAGTTCTTAAATACTCCATTGATAAAGGTGTTACTTATAGTGATATAGCTATGTCTGGTGCGGGTGATGTTTATACAGCCGATATTCCCGGGCAAGCAAAAGGGACTACAATAATGTATCAAATAGTTGCCACCGATGTAAATGGAAATTCTTCCGAAACGGCAGTGGTAACTTATCTTATTTTCAACTCTCTTAATCCTACGTTAGTGGTTTTCAATGGTTATTCAGCTATTAGCGGTTATCCACCATCTTATTATTTTGGATATAACGGTGCGACCGCGAATGCATCTGAAATTATAACCTTCCCAAGAGATAGATGGGCGTATGGAGCATTGACAAAAGAATTAGTTGATAACTATACAAACATTTTTGAGATTACAACATCCGGCCCTAAAAACATCAATAGTGATGTAATTAAAGAATGGTTAGCGGCTTCTCCCACTCATAACTATCTTTTAGCCGGAGATGAATGGCTTGGTACTCAGACTAATTGGACTAACAAAACTTATGTACCGGGTGATTTCCAGTATGATGTTTTAGGTGTTGAGAAAGATTATAATGATGTTAGCTATGCTGCAACCGGTGATGAGAAAAAAGCTTCGTTAGCTGCTGGTGTTGCGGGAACAACGCTTGGTGATTCACTTCACTTAAAAGTAGTAGCTTTAAACGAAGATTCTTTACTAATCAATCCTACTTATGAATTGGGTGCTGCTTACTCAAATTGGTTGGACGGATTTGATCCCGTTTCGGGAACCGTAGTTGATGTTACAGCAGTAGGCAAAGACGGGGCTACATATAATGTAGGAGCGCATAGAACTCTAGCTGCCGGAAATAAAGTTGCTTTCTTAGCTTTCGACCCCTTGTCATTAGACAGTCCTGGGGATAGTTATTTCTGGTATGGTTTTGATAGAGTATCTCCATTAGTTCAAGTGGGAAATTGGTTTGGTATATGGACTGCTGCTGCACCAACTGTAGAATTCCGCGCAAACATGAGTGTTCAATTGAAAAAAGGAACATTCTCGACAGGCGATAAAGTCTTCGTCCGCGGTGATTTTAACGGATGGGGCGGAACAGATTATGAATTGACAGATGTTGACGGCGACTCTGTTTATTCTGCTGTATTCAGCAACTTTACCTTAGGACAAAAAATTATATTTAAATACACCAATAACCACGGTGGTGCAGATGTTTGGGAAAGTACCGGTAACAGAGAAATAAATGTTGTCGGTGGACCAAACGTTTATACTGCTTGTTGGGAAGATGTATGTATTTACGTTCCTTCCAAAACAATTCAAGTTGCGTTCTCAGTAAATATGGAACTTGAAAGATTATCTGGCTTATTCAAACCAGCCAGTGATACCGTTTCGGTTCGCGGGTCGTTTAATGGCTGGGGCCAAACAGTAATGACGGCTTCACCGACAAACGTAGACATCTACGAAGTTGTTACGCCGGTTATTGCTGCAGTAGGAGAAAAAGTTAATTTCAAATTCTTCTATACTCCCGGAACCTGGGAAGTAAATCAATTAACAGATCCAACCCAAGACAATAGATATTTCGTTGTATCACAGGCAGATTTTGACGCAGCCTCCTTGTCCTATGAAGGAAGCTTTAATAACGGATCATTAGAGACGGTATTAAATCAACCTGCAAATATTAAATTTACTTGTAACACGAATGGAGCGTCAATTATTAACGCACCACAAGGTACAGAATTTAAGACTGTCCATATGGCAGGCGGAAATTCACCACTCGCATGGCCAGGTGGCGGATGGCCGGATGCTGATATCACATTAGTTAAACAACTTTATGATGACGGAACTAACGGAGACGCAGTATCTGGAGATAAGATCTTTACAACCATACTAACATTCCCACAGTATGCAACGTTAAATGTAGTTTACAAATATGGAGCAAACTGGGGCTTGCCAACCAATGGCGGCGCAAATGATAATGAAGCCGGAGTTGGTTCAGACAAGACATTAAAAATGGGTAGATATACAGCAAATGCAACTGTTGTGGATACTTTTGGTATCGTTCATACAACGGATGTAACTAAAGTTGAAAAACTTGGAAACACAATTCCCACAGTTTATATGTTGGAACAGAATTATCCAAATCCATTTAACCCTGAGACCTCAATCCGTTTCAGTGTCCCGCAAGAAAGCTTCGTCACGGTAAAAGTATTTAATACTTTGGGTGAAGAAGTGATGACCTTAGTAAACGAAGAAAAAAGTGCCGGAGTGTATAATGTATCGTTCCAAGCGAACAGTTTAACCAGCGGTATTTATTTCTATACGATTAAAGCAAATGATTTCACTTCAACCAAGAAAATGATCTTGATGAAGTAATCCATTGCTCTGTCCTTAATAAAGAAGGTTGCCCTGAATAAGGGCAACCCTTCTTTTTTTTATGAATGAATTCGTTACTTCCTCAAAACAATAAATGTTTACAAGAGGAAATCTTAAAATTAAATAAAAACTATGAGGTCACTAATGTGGAGTAAATTTTTTAGGATTCCCGTGTTACTTCTCTTCTTAGCAATCACCTTTTATGGCTGCGTTGAAGAACCTACGATAGATCCTGTAAAAAGGCCCTACACACTATTACGTGTTGCAAATTTTTCTTATAATGTCGATACATTAATAGTATCAATAGACCCAGGGGAAGTCAACGCCAAAGTGTTTACCCTTTACAAAAATCAATTACCAACCCAATATTTTGAGATTGAATCAGGGAAGAGAAATTTTTTAGTTAAAAATCCTGTGGGGGATACGCTGTATAATGAAAAAATTAGTATCGGATCATATGAGGAACTTTCACTTTCTTTTACGGGCTATTCAAAGCCGCATGACGATTTACTAAATACTTTTAGCTATTCTCAGTACACAAACGGAGCCGTCTATCTCTATGAAGGCATGGGGAAAGACACGACACTTATCCAGTGTGCAAATTTTGCGCCGGATACGCCGTCTGATAGTTCAATAAAATATCGTGTCTTAATTACTGATAGCATATCTAAAAAGGTTGTAAAAGAAGTTACCGAATTAGCGTATAATTCTTTTACTGGGTCTGCTCTACCCGGTAATAAAACCTACAAAATAAGTTATGCAAAACTTTTAAATGCTGTAACTGGTTCCTATTTAATCTATGGAGATACAACATATACGTTTGATACAGGATTTCAATACTTTGTTTATGGTATTGGTAATCCTAAAAAACCGAGTTTTGTTATTGAAAAAATTACCCCCTTACCAATAAGGTCTAAATAATAAAGGAGATGAAAAGATGCGTAAATTATTTTTTATCATAGCAGGCTTGCTCTTCTCCGCAGGACTTTATGCCCAGACCGGAAAAATTTCAGGAAAGGTTACTGATCTTGAAACCGGAGAACCATTAATTGGTGCAAGCGTTATGGTTCAAGGTACGAACTTAGGTGCTGCTACAAATCTTAATGGGGAATATATTATCCTTAATGTATCTCCCGGGAAATATGGAGTTGTTGCAAAATATGTTGGTTACAGGCAGGTAGAAACTACCAATCTTAATGTATCTGTAAACCTTACAACCGAAGTTAATTTTAAACTTCCTTCGGAAGCTTTTAAACAGGAAGAAGTTATTGTTGTTGCCGAAAGGCCATTAGTTAACAAAAACGTTACAAATGCAACAAGTGTTGTTCGTACCGAAGATATCAAGAATCTACCTATCCGTGGTGTAAACGCTGTTGTAGCCAACCAAACCGGAGTAGTTGAAAAAGGTGGTAACTTGTATATTCGAGGAAGTCGAAGTGATGCAGTTGCTTTTTATATTGACGGTGTCTTGGTAAACAATCCTGTCTTCGGTGGTTCACGAGCTTCAACAATAACTAACGCGATTGAAGAAATTCAAGTGCAAGCCGGTGGTTATTCTGCGGAATATGGTGGCGCTAATGGTGGCATTGTTAGTACACAAACCAAAGCCGGTTCGGAAAAATATAGCATTACTACCGAAATTATTACCGATGCTTTTATACAACCCGGGAAAAAATATCTCGGCGGTTTTAATTATGGCTACTCAGAGTATGTTATTACCATGGGGGGTCCAATTATTCCAAATTATAAAAACATCAGGTTTTTCTTCGCCGGCAATAATGTATTTCAAAAAAATCCTGCACAATTCAACAGAGGATATGATTTTAAAGGATTGTTCGATCCAGTTTCGCCAACGGACACTTTTGACATTATTTATCCTGAAGGTGAACGTTTAAATCAAGCTGCTAATACCTATCAAGGGCAGGGAAATATCACATGGGATATGGGTGCCTTTAGCTTAAGGTTAAATGGAAATTATATCTATAATACAAATCGTGGGGGAGTTGGCTGGACTGGTATTAATAGTCAGAACAGTGCGGCTCTGAATGAAAACAGAACAGTTTCATCAAGTTTTAAAATTACTCATGTAATTAGTTCAAGTGCATTTTATGATGTCATAGTTAATTATTTTGGCGATTTTTATGTTCAGATGGATGACATCTTCAAACATAATATCACTATGTACGGCGATTCTGTTGCTAACGCAGCTTATGGGAGAACAATGCTCGGAGACGGACAGTTATTGACCGGTTATCAAGCTTACGGTTTGGGATGGGCAAAGTATAATGTCCCCAATACAACCTATCGTAAACAAAAAACGGAATCGTTCGGCGGTAAGTTTAACTTCCTTTATCAGTTAGGAAAACATCACGAATTAAAAGCTGGTGCTGAAATAACCTTATACACTTTACGTCGCTATTCAATTAGTGCTAGACCAATTGCACAGAACGTGAAATCGGTAGCAGATGGCGATATTCGGTTAATTTATAACCGTTTAGACAATTATGGTTATGATGTATATGGCAACAACTTGAATGACGGTCCTGAAGGTCCAAAAAAACCTATCTTTGCCGCTGGTTATATCCAGGACAAAATGGAATTTTCTGATTTAGTCTTGAATGTCGGTTTCCGATATGATTACATCAATACTGATTCAAGGGAATTTCTTGATCCTAATAATGTTAAATTTGATGATAATGGAATAATTGATCCTAAATATATGAAGGATGTAACCCCTACTGTTCAAATTAGTCCTCGTTTTGGTTTTTCTTTCCCTGTAACTGACAAAACAGTTTTCCATGCTCAATATGGAAAATTTATTCAACAGTCTCAGTTAAGTAATATTTATCAAGGCTTCAACAGAAGTTCAGATATAATTAAAGGGGGTTATGCGGAACTTAATCCTGTTGGATATGGGATAAAACCGGAAAGAACTACTCAATATGATATTGGTTTCAAACAACAGTTAGGTGATAATTTCGCATTTGATATCACCGGATTCTACAAAGACATCAAAGACCAGGTTCAATTGAGAACAATCTTTGCAGAAGCTACCGCACAACATTCAAAATATTATGCTTTATTAAATGGCGATTTCTCAACAGTAAAAGGAATAGAATTTAAACTGGATTTAAGACGAACTCAGAGAATATTCGCTTCCTTTGATTACACGTATTCAGACGCTCAAGGTACCGGATCAACTCCAACTGAAGCGGGAAGAGGTGTTTGGCAGTCCCCCACAGCAGAACCATTTTTGCCAATGCAGATTGCTCCTCTAACATTTAATCAGGCTCATCGCGGATCTTTTAATTTCGATTATCGATTTGAACAAAATGATGGCCCTGAATTGTTCGGCATGAAATTCTTAGAGCAAGCCGGTGCGAATTTGCTCTTTACATTTAGTAGTGGATTTAACTATACACAAATCACCGGTTATGTTAATGCTACCATTCCTGACGAACCATTAAATACTTCTACTACTCCCTGGACGTATCAATTAGACGCGAGGTTTGATAAATCATTTCAGGTTGCCGGTTTGAACTTGAATATATACGTCTGGGTTGTGAACCTCCTAAATACTAAGAATGTAATCGGTGTATTTGGACAGAGTGGAGATGCGTATGATGATGGATATCTCGCGACGGAAGAAGGGAAAAATTCATTAGCAAATTTAAAACATAATTATGGACAACAAGCTGCTGATTTATATAAACAATTGTACTTAGCCAGCATCTATGATTCAGGAAATTTTGGAACTCCAAGACAAATTAGATTAGGACTACGTCTTGACTACTAAACCTAATTTGATGATAACCATAAAGGAGAATTTTATGAGTAATAAAAAATATGTTCACTTTTTGACATTCATTATTATCTGTGGTTTTATTTCTTTTGGATTTACCACCGGAGAAAAAAATAATGATGGTAAAAAACAACTAAGTAAAACAAATACAAACGATGACCATAAATATATTGCCATCAACCAAATCTTTATGTGGGTGAGCAATAATGGTGATGGTTCACATGATCCCCGTACTGATCAAGGAGGATTTTATTGGCCCGGTGGTGTAAACGCCACGATTTCTGCTATCTTTCAAGATGGATTATTATGGGGCGCAAAAGTTGGACGAGAAACCCGTGTAAATGGTTCTGCTTATAGACATGGACTCCAAGCAGGTAAAATTTTACCGAATGGTGAAGCAACAAATCCTAATGATGGCAAGTATAGAGTTTATAAGATCAGGAAAGGTTGGGAAGGGCTTCCTCCCGGACCAACGCGAGATGCTTATGAAAAGGATTTTAATGAATGGCCAGTGGATGATGGTGCGCCTTATGTATTGGACAAAGACGGAAACAAAGTTCCTGAATTTGTTGGTGATGAAGTGCTTTGGTGCGTTAGTAATGATTTGGACCAAACACGTTCTACTTATACTTATGGAACTTTACCAATGGGATTGGAACAACAAATGACCGTGTTTGGTTTTAACAGAACCGGTGATTTAGGTGACATGGTTTTTAAAAAATATACTGTTATTAATAAAGGTAATCTGACTTTAAGAGATGTCGTTCTAACCTATTGGTCTGATACCGATTTGGGTGAGGCTGGTGATGATTATACCGGATGTGATACGATACTTAAATTAGGTTATACTTATAATGGTGATAATAATGATGAAGACAAATACGGTGTAGCCCCTCCAGCGATCGGGTATGTCTTCTTTCAAGGACCAATTATTGAAGGTGAAGCTACAGACAGTGCAAAATTTTTAACAAAATGGCGACATGGATACAAAAATTTACCGATGACCGGTTTTACCTTCTTTATTAATGCGGATCCTACCGGACAATTCCTTGATCCTGATCAGGGTGTAGCCGCCGGTTCAATTCAGTTCTATAATTATATGACTGGTAAAAGTAAGACAGGTGTTCAATTTGTTGATCCACACACCAATGTTGCTACAAATGTTATTTTAGCTGGAGACCCGGTTGCGGGAACAGGATGGTACGAAGGTCCGGTTGGTTGGCCTGGTGGAAACCATGACCCGGGTGATCGGCGACATTTAATGAGTTCCGGACCTTTCACAATGGCTCCCGGGGATACTCAGGAAGTTGTTGTTGGTATTGTCATTGCTCGTGGATCAAGTAATTTAAATAGCATTACCGAGCTTAAGAAAAAAACAAGAACGGCTCAAATTGCGTATGATAATGATTTTAATTTAACGCCGGCTCCAGATCCTCCGAAAGTGAGAACGTTTGCGGATGATAAACATATAACCCTATACTGGGAACCAAACTCGGAGAGTTATGATGCGATTGATAAATTAATTCTTAATAAAGGAAAATCTGACACTACATATAATTTTGAAGGGTATCGAATTTGGCAGTTCTCAGATCTTTCAGGGTCGAATCCGACCTTATTGGATATAGTTGACATAAAAGATAGTATTACCAAAATAACTCAGTCCGGTGAAATAAATGGTACTAAAGTAGAACAAATTGTTTTTGATCTGCCGAATGCCGGACTCAAAAGGTATTTTACAACGGTACTCGACAAAATTAAAAATCTTAATTTGGTTAACGGAAGTCCATACTATTATGCTGTTACCGCTTTTGGATATTCAGCAGAGAGCGATCCAAAATATCTCGAAAGCCCAGCTCAAATAATTGAAGTTCGTCCGGCGGCTCAGCCTATTGATGTTACCTTTGATTATAAGAATGGCGATTTTATTTCTGCCAAACAAACTGCTGGTTCTTCGGATGCAGATATTAATTTGTTTGTCGTAAATCCGTTAGCTTTAACCGGAAGTACATATAAAGTTACCTTCGATAGCTCTTCTACGGTTTTTATACGGAATTATAAAAATGATGGAGATTCATTAGTCCCGTTAGTTTATAATTTGATCAAGACTTCATCCAACCCCATAGATACTCTTTTAAAGATGAAACCGGATTTAAGTAAAGACAGCATCACCAATAAACTTGTTATTGAAGGTTTTTCAACTGTAGTGAGAAATACTGGAATGGACAGTATTATTGCTGGCAAGAGTATAAAATATAGAGTTAAAAGTGTTGAAGAAACCAAAGGCCCGGGTGGAAAAGTCTTAGCTACACCAGCCGATGTGTTTAACGGAAAAATGAATTCAACGAAAAAATGGACCATTTATCCTCGAAGTTCAACGTTACGTTTGAATTGGCAATCCTTACAAAGCGAAGAAAGTATGGGGTATGAAAATTATGAAATACGTTTTGCAGATTCCAGTGGTTATTTCCTTTCGGGATTAACAGGTGGTCTAAGTGAAAAGAGTCTGATGACAAGACAAGATTCTCTATGCAAAACTGGAAAATTACCTTTTGAAGTATGGTCCTTGGGACGATATAATAACCCAGTAGACGCTAAAAGACTTATTTTAAAAATTATTGATAAAAATCCAGGTGTACAGGATTCAACCAAAGCAATTCCAGATCGTCGATGGACTCAATTAACCAGTGGTGAATGGGAACAAGTTTATGCTTTCCAATCCGCAACTCTTGATCCAACAAATCTGCCTACTAAAGAGCTGGTTGCATCAAAAATTCTTGATCACAAAATTGGTGGAATTTCTTTTAGCGGAGATTTGCCTGAACCAGGTACAGTTATTAAAATCACAGGTTATAAACCAATTATTTCAGGTGATGAATTTACAGTAGCAGCTCCGGCGGCAAATATTAATAACACTGCTGCGGCTAAAGATAATATCGAAAAAATAAGTGTTTTTCCGAATCCATATTTTGGTTCTCACGCATTAGAAGAAAGTAAATATAATAGATTTGTGCGCTTTATCGGTTTACCAAAACAAGCAACCATTACTATTGTTTCGCTTTCAGGAATTCTTATTAGAAGATATCAAAAATCCGGTGATTCCCAATTTTTGGATTGGGATTTGAAAAATACGGATCTCTTACCTATAGCAAGTGGAATGTATATAGCTTATATCGAAGTTCCAGGAGCCGGTACAAAAGTTCTCAAAATTGCCATTATTCAAGAAACACAATACTTGGATCGAATTTAAGGAAAGAGGGGAACCTCTTTGGTTCCCTTCCATCTTAAATTCTATATAGGAGAAAAATTAAAATGAATAAAAAAATCACTTATTTTTTAACAGTACTGCTCTTCGGAACAGTTATGTTTTCGGAAGCTTTTGCCGGTGGTGGCAAAAGAAATGGTACAGCTGGCGCGCAGGAATTATTGATTCCTTCAAGTGCTTCCGGGTTGGCTTTAAATGGATCTAATCTTTCTAATATTTCAGGTCTTGATGCTGTGTTTTATAATCCTGCAGGTTTTGGCGGAACACATGCCAGCACAGAGGCAATGTTCTCTCACTTGAACTATATTGCTGATATCTCAATGTCCTTTGCCGCAATTGGTGTGAATTTTAGCGAACTAGGTTCTCTCGCATTTAGCTTAAGGACTGTAAGTTTTGGTGATATTCCCATTACCACGGTAGATAATCCTTATGGAACAGGTTCAACCTTTTCGCCAGCCTATGTTACGTTAGGATTAACTTACGCTAATTCACTTACTGATAGAATCCGTGTAGGGATTAATCTTAAATTAGTATCTGAAAAGATTATGAGAACCGGTGCAACCGGGTTTGCTTTCGATGCCGGTATTCAATACCAAGGATTAGCCGGTTTGGACGGATTCAACTTCGGCATAGCTCTAAAAAACCTTGGACCACAAATGAAATTCAGTGGCCCGGATTTAATTCGAACTGCTTCAGAAGCCGATGCTAAACGAGGCACAAATTATTATACAATAGATGCGGCTTCTTTTGAATTACCTTCTTCGCTAGAGCTAGGTTTGTCCTATGCTTACAACTTATCCAGCGCCTATAAAATGACAGTTTCATCAGCCTTTCAAAATAACAACTTTGCCAATGATGAATATAAATTTGGCTATGAGTTTGTTTATGATGATATGTTGTTCTTACGCGGTGGTTATGCTTACATGGGTGAAGCTACAGATGATACATACCAACAATTTTTCGGTGTAACGGCAGGTATTGGTTTAAAAGTCAATATCGGGCTTGAAATGGTTGTTGATTATGCTTATCGTGCGGCAAAATTTTCTGAATCTAACCATTTAATCGGTGTTAAATTTAATTTCTAATTAATTTATTAATCTTAAAAGGCTGGTTTTTCTTCCAGCCTTTTTTATTCCGAAAATCTTATGAAGAAACATTTCTTTTTTTTCGTCCTTTTTATCATTCCTTTATTCTCTCAGCAAAAACTAAATTTTGAATTTGATTACGCCACATTTCGTTTTGATGCAGAATCAAAATATCTTGAAATTTATTATTCTATTCAGCAGTCAAGTTTACTACCACATAAAACCGATTCGCTGTATGCAGTAGAAGCTCAAATAAGTCTAACCTTTACAGATAGCGCTTCAGGTAAAGTTGTGCAGCAAAAAGATTGGAAGGTAAAAAATGAAGTTTCCGATTCACTTGAGCTTGGGAAAAACATAAATCTTATTGGAGTTGTTGGATTCTCTCTTACTCCGGCAAAATATTTTTTAAATATTTCTGCCGTAGATATTCATAATCAAGAAAATAAAGTTTCTTTTAAAGAAAAATTGAATCTACTTCCAATTCCAACAGAAAAATTTTCTTTAAGTGATATTCAGCTTGCGTCACGAATTATTCAGGACAGTGAAAATAAAGAATCAGTTTTTTATAAAAATACAATAGAAGTTATTCCGGCTCCAAACCTTCTTTTTGGAGAGAACCAACCCGTGGTTTATTATTATAACGAGTTATACAATCTCTTAACTGCTAACGGAAATATTGATTTACATGCATTTGTGTATAATGCAAGTGGGAATGTTGTGTATTCAAAAAAGAAAAGTTTTTCAAACAAAACAGAATCCAGAGTCGAAGCAAACACAGTAAATATTTCGAAAATGCCAACGGGTGCATACACGCTTGTGTTAGTAGCAACAGATTCCACTGCAAGTAAAAAAGCTTTTTCGTCAAAAAAGTTTTTTGTCTACAACCCGGCAATTGCAGATACAGCAGTTAGACAAATGGGCAACTCTGATTTTATGGCAAGTCAATTTGCCATCTTATCTCTTGAAGAATGTGATCACCTCTTTGCAAAATCAAAATATCTTGCAGGGAAAAAAGAAATAGATCAATTTGCAAAAGTTAGTTCAGTTGAAGGGAAAAGGGAATACCTCTATAAATTCTGGAAAGCGAAAGATGAAGTTCCGGAAACTCCTGAAAATGAAACGTTCACGAAATATTTTTACAGGGTTGACCAGGCGAATCAGAAATATTCAGCGATGAAAAAAGAAGGATGGAAAACGGATAGAGGGCGTGTCTATTTAATTTATGGTGAACCAAGTGAAATTGAAAGATACCCCAATCAACTTGATTCTAAGCCTTATGAAATATGGCAGTACCATAATTTGGAAGGTGGAGTGATTTTTGTGTTTGCAGATTTAACCGGTTTTTCAGATTATCAATTAATTAATTCAACGATACGTGGTGAATTGAGAGATGATAATTGGCAGCGACGAGTTGTTACAAATTAATTTAACTTGAAAAATTATTTTGAGATTTTTTCCCATTGAACAATTTCGTAATCAACAATCATTTATTTTGGTTAACTGATGTTAAGTAAAAAAACTTGACATTCTTATAAAAAATTTGTATTTCTACCATGAAGAAATAATTTATTCCATTTAAAAATCTTTTGTTTCGGGTTTTTATAATTTTAAAAATCAATTTAGTTTATATTATCGGCTTTTGTTCTTTGTCTTCAGTTAAGTGTTAGATAAAATAACTAGTTCACTACCATCATGTATCTTTAATAAGGAGAAATCATATGAAACGATGGGTTACTGTTCTATTTTCTTTTCTGTTACTTCCAATGCTTATTTTTGCTGGAACAACGGGGAAGATAAAAGGTAAAATCACGGATCAAAATAATGGAGAACCGTTAATCGGTGCAAACGTTATAGTTGTTGGAACATCTTTTGGCGCTATAACCGATATTAACGGGAGTTATTCAATTTCAAATTTAACAGCCGGGGCATATAGTGTTAAAGCCTCTTATATTGGTTATCAATCAACTACAGTATCTAACGTACGAATTAATGTTGACTTGACAACCGACTTAGATTTTAAACTAAATGCTGAAGGCATTTCAGTTGGAGAAGTTGTTGTAGTTTCAGAAAGACTTCTTATTAACAAGAGTAATACAAATGCTATCAGAGCTACCACCAGCGAAGTTATTGATGCATTGCCTGTTAGAGGTTTAAACAACATACTTAGTTTAACCCCGGGCGTTGTACTTGATAATGGTGCTGTGTTTGTTAGAGGTGGTCGTGTAGATGAAGTTGGTTACTATCTTGAAGGCACAAACGTCACTAATCCGATTTATGGTGGACGTGATGTTACAATTATTCAGGATGCTATAGAAGAAGTTCAGGTACAAGCAGGTGGTTACACTGCTGAATTTGGTGGCGCTAATGCCGGCATTATTCGTACACAATTAAAGTCAGGAACTTCTGATCTTAAAATTAGTACTGATTATGTTTCTGATAACTTAAGCTTTAAAAGCAAGAGTAATAGATTTAACGGTAAGAAAAGTTTAGGAGCTTATACTTATGGTTATAATGAATTTACAGGTACAGTAAGCGGTCCTATATTTGAACACGTTAAAGTTTTTGGTTTATTTAATTCTAACTGGCAATTAGACCGCAACCCGCTACCTTACCCGGGAATTAATTTGGGTGTTATCACTGACCCAAATTCTACCACCCCATCTCATAATTCAATTGATCTTAGTTATCCTGCAGGCCCAACTTACCGGGCTCAATATCAAGGATACACCGGAACCGGTACCGTAACTTTTGATTACAATCCGTTAATATTTAGAGCCACCGGATCATATACTACCTCAGAACAAGGTAATGGCGGTATCGGAAATATTAATTCAGGACATATCAGTTCTTTATTGAATTCGGGAAGAATTGGAATTACCGATCAGGTAAATGCTGCTTTCTCCGGAAAAGTAACTCATATTTTAAATCCGACTACTTATTACGAAATAAGTGGGGGTTACACAAGAAATACCTCGGAAAGCACGGATCCATTGTTAGGGAAAAACTGGAAAGTTTATGGTGATAGCGTTGCAAATGCAAACGTTGGAGCTGTTTGGGAAAGAACCGCTGAAGATCTAAAATCTGGTAGAATTGGAAGATATAGAAGACCAACTCCCTATGATATTCTTGGATTCAGTTTTTCTGCTCCTAATGATGTAATTACAGATTATACAACGGCAAAAAGAGAAGAATTGAATTTTTCTGGTTCATTTTCAACAGAAATCAATAAAATTCATTCAATAAAAGTTGGCGGTGAACTATCTATGTACACACTTAGAAGTTATACCGTAGCTGCTAGATCCTATGCACAAACAATATATAATAATAATCAATTAACTAACCCTGATCCATATAATGTTGTTATGCAAACTTTGACAAATGGTTATGGTTATGATCTTGATGGTAACGAAGTTAGCTCTACTTTTAATTCAGGTGGTAACGTGGACGATATAGGTCTATTAGCGCCAAAGAGACCTGTATTTGCAGGAGTTTATTTTCAAGATAAGATTGAATATAAAAATCTTATTCTCAATGTCGGTTTAAGATATGACTATATTGATGTAGATAATATTGCTCTTATAGATCCCTCGCGTCCTGAATCTGCGATTGATTTTGCTACAGGTAAAATTAATCCAAAAGGATTAAAGAAAACATCAGCGTTTAGCTCTTTAAGCCCTCGTCTTGGTTTTTCATTCCCTGTAACCGAACAGACTGTATTCCACACACAATTTGGTAAGTTTGTACAACAATCACGGTTACGAGATTTATATAGTGGTATGTATGGAATTGGAAGTAATTTAAGAGGTGGACTTTTTATCGGCGCCCCAACAGGCTGGGATGTAAGACCAACCAGAACAACTCAATATGAAGTTGGTTTTACTCAACAAATATCAGACTTCATCTCTTTTGATATTACTGGATATTATAAAGATGTACAAGGACAGGTAGAATTTGATCTTCAACCAACTGCAGCCGGTTCACCATTCCAATCTTACAACATGTTGAAAAATGGTGACTTTGCTACAACCAAAGGTGTTGAACTTTCTTTTACCATGAGAAGAATTGAAAGACTTCAGGTTAATGGTTCTATTTCATTCCAAAACGCACTGGGAACCGGATCTAATGCAAACTCTCACGCCGGTATCGTTGGCGCTCCTCTTGACGGAGTTACTGTTTACAAACCGGCTACCGTAGAACCTCTTGATTTCAATAAGGCAATTACAGGGAATCTTAACGTAGATTATAGATTCTCCCAAACCGAAGAATCTTCCATCCTTCGTCAATTAGGTTTTTCAGCTTTGTTGACATTTGATAGCGGTCATCCTTTTACCCTGGGTCAAGGAAAAGGGAATAACACCGGTTCACTTGAAGGTGATGCTCGATTCAGATCTCCGATTGAAGCTTTAAACTCTTCAACTACACCTTTTACTTATCAACTGGATTTAAGAATTGATAAAACTTTCTCTATCATGGACAAACTAAGCGTAAATGTTTATTTGTTTGTGGTTAACGTACTGGATACAAAGAATATAAAAAATGTATTCTTAAGAACCGGTTCTGCAACGGATGATGGATATTTAAGTGATCCTACTCTTGGTGGGTCTTTACATCCAAATCAGAGAGCAGACTATGAAGCTATGTACAAGGCTATAAATATAGACTATGCTCAAGGTTACCAAGGAGCAACAGGAAACTATCTCTATGGTCCACCGCGTCAAGTTAGATTTGGCATTCGCTTAGAGTACTAATACAAAATTTGACAGCAAATATTAAAAAATAGGAGTTTAACAATATGAGTTCTAAATTAATTAAATACTTACTTGTCTTTCTGATGAGTATTTTAATTCTTGCCCCTGCAGAACTTCAAGCTGAAGGGAATAAGAAAGACGGCGGCAATAAGTTGAATAAAACCAACGCTCAAACCGCATCTACGTATCTCGATATAAACAATATTTCGAGTTTCTTTTATAATAACGGTATCTCTGATATTGCTTCTTCCGGTAATTCTGGATTTGTTTATCCAAAAGGAAGCGGAAGAACAGCAGTATTTACTTCAGGCTTACTTTGGGGTGCTAAGGTAGCCGGTTTTACAGATCCAAGGGTCGGTGGAACGGCTTATAGAACCGGGCTTGTTCCCGGAAAAGTTCTTCCTAATGGAACTGCAGATGATCCGGCATTAGATAAATATAGAATTTACAGAGTTCGCAGGGATATATATCCCGGTGGACCAACTGTTGATTTAACTTCAGACGCTAAAAATGAAGGAGCTAGTGCAACAGATTTAAGAACAGCTTATGAAACAGACTGGACACAGTGGCCAGCGGATATGGGCGCTCCTTTTGAGGATAAAGACGGTAATGGCGTTTATAACGCAGATAAAGATATTCCAGGCATCCCCGGTTCAGATCAAACTCTTTGGTATGTTACAAATGATTTAAATTCTGGACAAACAACATACCTTTATAATTCAAATCCATTAGGAATAGAATGCCAGGTAACCATCTGGGCTTATAATCAAGCTGGCGCTCTTGGAAATATGTATTTCAGAAAATATAAACTAATTAACGTAACTAACCGTTCTGCATTATCACCAATAACATTTAATGATATGTACGTCTCAATGTGGTCTGATGTTGACCTCGGAGATGCCGGTGATGATTTTGTTGGTGTTGATACCGTGTTAAGTTTACAATATTGTTATAATGCTAATGCAACTGACAATACTTATAGTCCTTTGCCTCCACCGGCAGTAGGGTTTGACTTTTTCCAGGGTCCCCTCATCAACGGTGTCGCCGGACAAGATTTGAACAAAAATGGTGTTGATGACGCGGATGATTATGGTATATTTAATAATGCAAAAGTTGGTCCGGGTAAAATTAATTTGCCTATGACTGCAGCTTATTATTTTGCTAATGGCGATCCGAATATTGGTGACCCTCCACAAGGTACTAATGCACCTGCTGATGGTTACCGCCAGTTCTATAATTTTTTCCAAGGTAAATTTGGTATCTCCGGTGCAACTTTCACTAACCTTGTAACCGGTCTCCCAACTACTTATGCACTTAGCGGTGACCCGGTAAAACGAACAGGCTGGTTAGACGGCGCTCAATTACCTGCCGGCGATAGACGTCAAGGTAGTGCATCAGGTCCGTTTAATATGGCTCCTGGTGATACACAGGAAGTAGTAGTTGCAGAAATTGTTGCCGGCGCTATCCCTGGTGTTGATAGACTTTCAGCAATTGAATTACTGAAATTTTACGATCAACAAGCACAAGTTGCATATGATAACTTCTTTAATCTTCCGGTTGCTCCTCCTGCGCCTGAAGTTAATGTTGTAGAACTTGATAAAGAAATAGTTCTCGAATGGGGCCAAAACCAGGGGAGTGTAAATGCAACTGAGAGTTCCGACTCAAAAGGCTATAAATTCCAAGGATATAATATTTACCAATTACCTACCGCTTTTTCTTCCCTTAGTGAAGGGTTTAGATTAGCGACATATGATATTGTTGATGGAGTTGGTAAAATTAGTGATAAGGTCTTTGATCCCCAAACAGGGTCGGTCGTTACTCTACCTGTTCAGTTTGGGAATGACAATGGATTGAAAAGATTTATTTCGATTAATACTGATCTTGTTCGAGGTGGAATTCCTTTAGTAAACGGAATTAAATATTATTTTGCAGTTACTGCTTATAGCTATAATTTAGATCAACTTGCAGTGCCAAATAATCTTGAAAATCCATTAAAAATTCTAACTGTAATTCCTTCTACGACAGTTCCCGGACTACGTTATGGTGCGGTTCATGGTGACACACTCAAGGCGGTAAATTCAGGCGCTAGTGATGGAGTCGTCTTACCCATTGTTATTGATCCGAATAAACTTACAGGACATAATTACAAGGTTAACTTTGATACTTTAACAGTTGTCGACAATGAAGGTAATTCATCTGTTAAAACATTCTGGAAATTAACAGATGTTACGTTAAACAAAGTACTTCTTGATAAACAATTCAATCAGAGTGGTGATGAAGAGTATCAATTTATTGATGGAATGTTATTGAAAGTTCAAGGACCACCCCCTGGAATGAAGGACTGGGATATTCCTAAAGGTTCAAGAAGATTTACATGGGCTAATGCAGATGGTATAGGCTTTGAAGGATTTGAAAAAGCGATTGGATGGGCAAGTCCAGCTTCTGTTTTTGGCAGCGGAATCCCTGGTGTTCCGGCTACAAAACTTAAAAATGTTCTTTTAAAGTTAGCCAAAGTTCCTGATGGAACAGTTGATTATAATCCGACATTTGATTTGAGTGATCCGAATATTTCTTATGGTTATCGTTATGGGAGGGGTTTTGGTGGGGCACCAGCAAAACCTGAATTTGCTCCATATATAATTAATGCTGCCGGCGGATACTCCTATCAGGATTTCACAAAAAGTGTTCCGCTTTCTGCCTGGGATGTAACTACCGATCCAAATCATCCACGTCGACTAGCGGTCGGACATCTTGAAAATAACGCTGCTAAGGGTTTAGTTGATGGGAAGTGGTGGCCAGGGAACCATGGTGTTTATGATAATGTTTCATCAACTGGTCCACGTGAATGGCTATGGATATTTGATGCGGATTATAGTGAAACTCCTAATCCTGCATTCCAAGTTGAAGCTATAGGAGATCCATTACCAATAATGTGGTTTTTAACAGTAAACCGAAGAGGTGCTGCCCCATTTTCACCTGCAAATTCCGGTGATGATGAATTCTTGATTATGGCTAATTTTGTTAATGGTTCAGCAGATGAGTTTACATTTACTGCCCCTGCTCCATCCAACGACATTAATGCAGCTAAACAGGATATTGAAAAAATTAACGTATTCCCAAATCCATACTATGGAGTAAATTCGGAAGAGTTAAACAAGTATAACCGATTTGTTACATTTAGTCATCTTCCTGCAAAAGCAACAATCAGAATCTTTAACCTTGCCGGTGTTTGTGTAAAGACGATTGATAAAGTCGGAACAGGTCAATTCCAGAGATGGGATCTTGCCAACGAAGCCGGTTTACCGGTTGCAAGTGGATTGTACATTGCGTACATAGATCTTCCTGAACTTGGTAAGACAAAAATTCTCAAAGTAGCTGTAATTCAGGAAAAACAAATTCTTGACAGATTCTAAATGAAACAAAGCTTAAAAGTATAGGAGTAAAAATGAAAAGTTTAGTTAGGTTATTAATAATTGTTTTTGCGCTCCAGTTTACACTTGATGTATATGCCGGAGGTGGAAACAGAACTGGTACAGGCGGAGCTACTCAGCTCTTAATTCCTGTAGGTCCTCGTGGTATAGCAATGGGTGAATCAAACATTGCTACATCCTATGGTGTGGAATCGATATTCTGGAATCCTGCAGGTTCTGCAAAAATGAGCAGTTCTGCAGATGTGATGTTTTCACATATGTCTTATATTGCCGATATAGGTGTTGAGTATGGAGCGATCTCGGCAAATTTTGAAGGTTTTGGAGTTATTTCTTTAAGTCTAAAATCTCTTTCAATTGGAAACATTCCGGTTACAACTACGGAAAATCCAGATGGAACCGGCGCTACGTTCTCTCCTCAAATGTTAACTGCAGGGCTTTCATATGCCCGTCAATTGACTGATAGAATTTCAGTTGGTTTAACAGCAAACATTATTTCGGAAACCCTTGGCGATGTTAGTACCTCAGGTATAGCTTTCAATGTCGGTGTTATTTATGAAACTCTCGCTGATATCGACGGTTTAAGCATGGGTATTGTGATGAAAAACGTTGGACCGCAGATGCAGTATGATGGATCAGGTCTTTTAACGTTGGCAGACGCTCAGGGTCAAAATCGTCCACCGCAATATTATAAAATTGAATCTGCATCTTTCGATTTACCCTCATCTTTCGAGATGGGTCTTGGGTATAAACTAAATGTTAGTGAAATAAATTCATTACAGCTCTCAGGTGCATACCAAACCAATAATTATTCGGGTGATGAATATAAACTTGGCGCCGAATATGGCTACGACAAAATGTTTTTTGCCAGAGTCGGTTATCAAGGTGCTCCTCAAGTAAGTAAAGAGAATTACCTCTACGGCTTAACAGCCGGTGCAGGAATTCATTATAGTCTTCAGGGCATAGCAATAACGGTTGATTACACATACCGGGATGCAAAATATTTTAATGGAAATCATATATTTGCACTTTCACTCGGTTTTTAATTGTTAATCATTTGATCAAAAAAGGCTGGTTTTACCAGCCTTTTTTATTTTAAATATAGTATGATGATCATTAATTCTCCAAATAGTAAGTTCACTAGTTCAACACACTTCGAGCCCAATAATATGATAGAGGGTGTGATAATTACCGAATAATTTTGCTATAAAATTGTTTTGAGATTATATTTACAACGAACAATTTCTAAGTCATTTAATTAAAAATCATAATTGCCAAGTTTGAAAAACAAATTTGAATATTTTCTCTTTGATTCTTTCAGCAAGTTTTTTTGTCTGTTGGGCATTGATCGTTCCAGAAAGTTAGCTTTTGCGTTAGCTTTACTTTTTTTTTATCTCATCCCTATTCGTAAAAATGTTGTTAAGAAAAATTTAGCTTTAGCTTTTCCCAATTATACGCTTCATGAAATTAATAAAACTGCTTTTGAATGTTTTAAAAGTCTTGCAATAACTTTAATTGAAATTCTTTGTATCCCTATTCTAAAAATACGTGATATCAACAAATATTTTAATTGGGAAAATATTTCTTTACTTGAAAAAAAATATTCCGAACATAAAGGAGTAATTCTTCTCATTTCACATTTAGCTAATTGGGAATATGCATCTCTTGCGATTTCAAAAAAAATTGGTGTCCCGTTTGGAGTTATAATGAAAGAGCAAAGGAACACTTTAGTTAGTGATTGGATGGTAAAACACCGCTCGAAATGGGGAAATAGAATGATCACTCTTGGTATTTCCGTAAGAAATTTTTACAAAGAATTGCTGGATAAAAATATTGTTCTTCTCGCCGCTGATCAGAGAGCACCGAAAGAAAGCCAGCGTGTTTCATTTTTCGGAAGATTATCAACGTGCTTCAGCGGTCCGGCTTCGCTTGCTCTCAAAACAGGCGCACCGATAATTTTTGCTTTAATGAAAAGGGAAAAGGACTTGTCTTACACAATTAGATTTGAGGAGGTTTCACTAGAAAATCTGCCAATATTAGAAGAAGAGAAACTTCTTGAGATTAGCCAACGCCACACAAAAATTTTAGAAGAAGCTATTAGAACCGCGCCGGAACAATGGTTATGGATGCATGACCGATGGAAATTCTAAATCAAAATAAAATAGTTGTAATACAAACCGCTTTTCTTGGTGATGCGGTTTTAACTTTGCCGATGCTTGAAGTTCTGGCAGAAAAGAATCCTAATGCAAAAATTGATGTGGTAACAATTCCGAAAAATTCTGAAATATTTCTTGCATCTCCTTTTGTTAACGATGTTATAATTTACGATAAAAGAAATACACACAAAGGGATTAAAGCTCTATTTACTTTTGCAAAAGATTTACGAAAAAAAAACTATGATGTAATAGTTGCTCCGCATCGTTCACTACGCACTTCGCTGCTTGTTTTATTTTCAGGTATTAAAGAATCAATCGGCTTTTGTAATTCTACTTTCTCACTTGTGTACAAACACCCGGTTAGTTACAATTATAAATTACATGAGACCGTAAGAAATATCTCACTGATTTCAGACGAAGCCGAAAACCGTTATTCAAAATATTTGCCAAAAGTTTTTTTTACGGATGAGATAAAGCAGAAAGTAGATGAACTTTTTTCTTCTTTTTCTACGGAAAGAAAAACCATAGCAATTGCGTCGGGAAGTATTTGGTTCACCAAACGATACCCGAAAGAATATTTTATTACTATTAGCCGTGCATTGATAAATAAAAATTATTTAATTTTACTTATCGGTTCTGATGGAGAATATAATTTAAATGAAGAAATCCGTCAGGCTCTAAATGAGAACTGTATCAACCTTGCCGGTAAATATTCTATTATAGAAACAATTTATTTATTGACGAAATGCAGTTTACTGATAACGAATGACAGCGCTCCTACACATTTTGGGATGGCTGCTAATATTCCGGTATTGACAATTTATTGTTCAACAGTGCCTGATTTTGGCTTTTCTCCTTACAATGAAAAAAGTAGTTCTGTCGGATTGAATAATTTAACTTGTAAACCATGTGGTATCCACGGCTATCAGTCATGTCCGCTTTCACATTTTAATTGCGGACAAAAACTGCTTCCTGAAAATGTGCTTGAAAAATTAGAAACATTATTGTAAAAAATTATGACAAAGAATTTATGAAAAGGATAAAATTTCTGCTTTCAAAATATGGATTTTCGATTATCGTTCTTCCAAATTCTAATCAATCGGTTGTTCAAAATAAAACCGTAAAGGGGAAAGTTCTCATTCTTGTATTTCTTTTGTATTCGGTGTTTTTATTCCTAATTCTTTCATTGTTCTACACATTTACGCCCGCAAAATATCTTTTGCTTCAAGAAAGCGATATTGCCAGAGTTAAAGGATTTGGTGAGTTTCAATCTTTAAATGAAAAGATAAACATTCTTGTAACGGAAATAGATAAACTTAAAAAGACAAATCAAAATTTGAAGAACGCGATTTACTTAGCCGACTCTTCGTTAATCAAGAAACCGATGATTGAAAAAAAAGAGATTGACGGTAGTATCTGGAATGTTTTTCAAGATTTATTTTTCGATCCATACCAACAGACGATAATTTTCCGTAAACCAATTAATGGTTTTATAAGCCGCGGTTTCTCGGCGGATAACGGACACTTCGGTATGGATTTTTCGGTAAAGATCGGCACGCCTATTTTCAGTGCGGCAAACGGGTATGTTGTCTTTGCAGATTACACCGTAAACGATGGGTATATGATGATCATTGCACATTCAGATGATTACATTACAGTTTACAAACATTGCAGTCAATTAATAAAATCTACTCGCGATTTTGTAACTCAAGGTGAATTGATAGCGTTATCCGGAAATACCGGGAAACTTACTACAGGTCCGCATCTTCATTTTGAAATTTGGAAGAATGGTTTTGTCATTGATCCGGAAAAAATTTTAGCTAATTATTAGGAGAAAAAATGAAATTAGTATCAAGTGATTCAAGTTTGGAAAATCTTAGCATCATAAATAAAAGCGCAGTAGTTAACGGAAATTTTTCAACTGATGGAAGCTTAAGAGTTGATGGAATTATAAAAGGAGATGTAACAATTGGTGGAAATATTGTACTTGGCAATAATGCAGAAATTCACGGCGGAGTAAAGGCAGCGAATATTACTATAGGTGGAAAAATATTTGGGACGGTGTATGTGACCGGAAAAGTGATTCTCGAAAAAAATTCTTTATTAAAGGGAGATTTGTTTGCGAGTATTTTGGTTGTAGAAGAAGGCGCCCGCTTCGAAGGAAAAAGTTCGATGGAAAAAAATGAAAAAGATACTTGAGACGAATGGAAGTAGTTTAAACAAATCCTTTAAGGATGCCGGACCTTATTTAGGTCTTGGAGTTCAATTAGCAGCAACAATTGTAATTTTGATATTAGCCGGCTCCTGGCTTGATGGCAAATTTAATTGTTCTCCCTGGTTTACTGCAATACTAGGACTTTTTGGAGGTTTTGCCGGAACATATAATCTTATAAAAACGGTGATAGAAATAGGCAAGAAACAGGATGCTGAAAAAAAATAAGTTGTTTTTCTTCACGATATCAATAGATTTCATTCTTCTTCTCCTTTTCTATGCGGCTTTTTCACAAAATTTAATAAAATACGATTTTTTTCTTGCCGTTCTATTGGTGCAAATAGTTGTTCTTCCTAATTTTGCAGTTGGATTCTCGGCAATAATGTGGTCATTGCGGAAAAACGAGCAAGTTTTCCTCCTTGTTGTTTTGGGAGGAATGCTTTTCCGGATGGCTTATATTTTAGGGATGATTTTTCTGTTCCTACATTTCTTGAAGATTAACCAAAAATATTTTATATTTGGCATCTTTTTATTTTATTTTTACTTTCTCACTGCCGAAATATTCATTTTAGTGAAACAAAAGATTCTAATTACTGATAAAAAAACATGAGCGAACAGCAAACAACAGCGATTATTGATACTTTGAAGCAAGATTCAACTGCTCACGGAGGTTCCGGAAGCGATTGGATAATGCATCATATTATGGATAGCAATAAATTGGATTTTGCTCCGTTTGGCTCTATTCCGCTTCCGCAAATTCATCTCTTTGGGTTTGATTTATCAATCACCAAACATGTATTGTTTTTGTGGATTTCTGCTGCGCTATTGGTTTTTTTAATGATAAGGGTTTCAAAATCTTATAAAAAATCTCTTGTTCCAAAGGGAGCCGGAACTCTCTTTGAAATTTTAATTGAATTTGTCCGTGATGAAATTGCGAAACCGACAATTGGGAAAGGGTACGAAAAGTTTTTACCCTATTTATTAACGGCATTTTTCTTCATCCTTTTAAGTAATTTTCTCGGATTGATTCCTTATTCGGCGACCGTTACAAGTAACATTACGGTTACCTCGGTATTAGCAATATTTTCATTTTTTATGATTCAATTAGCCGGAATAAGTAAAAACGGTTTGTTCGGTTACTTTAAAGGATTGATACCTCACGGTGTGCCGGTATTTTTATTACCGATAATGTTAGTGGTAGAAATACTTGGATTATTTACAAAACCTTTTGCCTTGGCAATTCGTCTTTTTGCAAATATGACCGCCGGGCATATTGTAATTTATGCTTTGATCAGTTTAATTTTTGTATTGCATTCTTATTTTGTTGCGCCGGTTTCAATAGGAATGGCGCTCTTTATTTACTTGCTTGAAATCTTGGTAGCATTGCTTCAAGCGTTTATTTTTACCATGCTTTCATCGTTGTTTATCGGCATGGCATATCATCAAGATCATTAATAATTTATTTAATTAAGGAGAAACACAATGACAGGTAGTATTGCACTTTTAGCAGCAGGTATTGGCGCAGGAATGACAATTATCGGTGGAGCGCTCGGAATAGGGAAATTAGCCGCATCAGCAATGGACGCAAGCGGAAGACAGCCTGAAGCAGCCGGAAACATAAGAACATCTATGATTATCGCTGCCGCTTTAATCGAAGGTATTTCTTTATTTGCGCTCGTTATTTGCTTTATTCTTGCTGGTAAATAATAATTGATCCTGTCCCGATAGCTATCGGGACGGAATCGTTTCTTTAAGTATAAAGTTAAAGGTTTAATTATGTTTGGTTTTTCAATATTAGCTTTGTCGGCATTATTTGCCTCTGGCGAAGAAGGTGGTAGCGGTAGTTTGCTTACAGTAAATTATGGTTTAGCATTCTGGACCGTCTTAACTTTTTTCCTCTTGCTGCTCATTCTTAAAAAATTTGCTTGGAAACCAATTCTTTCCGCTCTTGATGAAAGAGAACAAAAGATTAAAGATTCTCTACTTATGGCGGAAAAAGCAA
>Ga0172379_10002468_pt1 | contig 32528 bp, 30 predicted proteins | sample GrowelOW334metaG_FD_119756 | JGI IMG/M metagenome (GOLD analysis project Ga0172379, IMG submission 119756) | Groundwater microbial communities from an aquifer near a municipal landfill in Southern Ontario, Canada - Groundwater well OW334 metaG | ecosystem: Environmental > Aquatic > Deep...
TTCTTGAATAACCTGTAGCTTTAGCTGCTCGCTCCATTGACACCATTCTTTTGCCATCATGTTGCAAAGATAAGTGCCAGACTGTTTACTCTGTTTCTCTCCAGTATATTAGGGGGCTAGGACAACCTGACAAAACCTAACATTCAAAAAAAAAATTAAGGGGCTAGAAGTTGACATTCAAAATATTTTCAGCCTTATCGCAAAAATATTTTAAAAAGCACTTGTATTAAGTAACATATATTGTTACCTTTGTGATGCAAATTTCGTTCATATGAAAAGAGTTTTTAAAGTGAGTGAGATAATTAAGATTCTCACCGGCCAAGGTTGGTATTTGGACCGGCATAAAGGTACCAGCCACCGACAATTTAAGCACGCGACTATTCGTCGAACAATCACGGTTGATGGTAAACCCTCAGAGGATGTTTCGATTGACAATCTAAAGAGCATGGAAATTCAAGCCGGATTGAAATTTAGAGATTTTGTTGATTAAGCGTTAAGATTGTAAAAAATTGTTGAAACTATAAAGATTGTTAAAATTGTAAAGATTGTTAAAATTGTAAAGATTGTAAAGACGAGAAAGACTTTACTTCGAAAATTATATTGTAAAGATTGTACTGTAAATATTCTAACAAATGAAAACGCTAAAAGTAATTGTAAGTAAAGCAGGCAATAGTGTTTCAGCCCATTTGCCCGAAATCGAGGGATATGTTATTTCTCGTGATTCGGTTGAAAAGTTGAAACATGATTTGCCAATCGGTATTGCTTTCCACATTGAAGGTTTATATGAAGAAGAGCGTGCCATGTGGATGAATGAGCCTTTGAGCTTTGACTATTTTTTCCAGGATATTCCTACCTTAATTGAGGGGTATAGCGGATTAATTAACCAAAGCAGCTTGGCGCGTATTTCTGGTATTAATGAAAGTTTAATGAGACAATATGTGTCCGGTCTTAAAAGACCCAGCCGCAAAGTTACTGAACGTATTGAAACTGGCTTAAAAAAATATGCTGACGAGCTCCGTAATATTTCATTCGCATAAAAATTTGATTAATAACGAATGCAATAGAGATTGAGAAAGCATAAAAAGGAAACCGGGCATTGTTCCGGTTTTTTTGTCATTTGTTTTATAAGTTGTATATAAAAAAGAAAAGCACCTGCTCGAATTAACGTGCAAGTGCTTGATATTCAGTGTGACCCTGGAGAGACTCGAACCCCCAACCTTCTGATCCGTAGTCAGATGCTCTATCCATTAAGCTACAGGGCCATTGGCGTTGAAACGTGGGGACAAAGGAACGCATTTTTTTTGAAAGAAGCGATAAGGGTAGCTTTTTTTTCTGTTGGAAAGCTGAGAAAGAGGGGGAGACCGGGCGAGGGGGAGAAGGGGGTGAGTGGTTTTTAGGCTACTTAAATATACCAATAGTCGATTTTGTTTTGACTGAAGGCCTTTTCCTGTACTGGTCAGAATCCTTCATGGCAGCGTTCGCCCCCTCTCCCCCTCGCCCGGTCTCCCCCTCTTTCGGCATGAGGCAGGAATGTCAGGCAGGCGATTCGGCAATGTTAAGATTTTGTGAATTGTGAACGTACACGGCGTTAAAATTGAAAGATCGAATGATGAAATTCCCTAATATTGAGCCGCCAAACAAAAGCGCTATGTTGCTGATCATGAATATTTCAGGTCGGCAACGTATGAATTAATATACATATTTGTCAGGAATACTTGAACGGATTGAATATGTCCGGCAAGAGTCAAAAATAACATGTTTAATCACTCTATTTTTTAATCATTTACATCATGAGTAAATACCTCTATTTGTCCGTTACCCCGGAGGCCCTGATCGCTTCAATGCTTCCTCCTGCCGAGTTTGGGGAGTACATGGCTACCGGTACGAAAAAAAGCAACAAGGGTCAGATGATCTTTTTTGAGGTGGATATTGACAAGATCAAAGATCTGGTTGATATGGATTACATCGAGAGAAATTGTGTTCGGCATCCCGATGGAACCCCAAAGCATTCAGTCTACCTGTCAGTCTACCGTGTACTCGAGACCATTCCGCTTGATGCGTTAAAAAATCTATATCTCACCACCGACAATGGGATCGTATTGGAATTGACGCCCTCGACTTACGACAGCTCTTGTGAAGAAAAACCATCCATGCACTTGTACCAGGAGCTTTGTCCGGTTACACCACAGGTAGTGAGTGAATTTTGCCCTGCAGGCTTTATGAAAGCCCTCACAGATGGATCGCGTCAGTTCCACCTGCCAAAACTTTTCTTTGTAGAGATGAAATTGGGTGAATTGGCCACAAATCCAGCAACAGGTTCGGCCGAACACCTTCCTTATACACATGTCAGGCACTTGAGGGATTGTCTTCTTGCCCTGCGCGGATATGAGAAAAAAATGAAAACGGTGGTACGTTCCTACAATGGATCGTTGCTTTATCGGACCGTGGCTTCCGGTTTTTATGTAGGTGCAGGTAAGGATTTGATATACTATCGTTATCCTTCCATGGGCGAACTGGAGGAGATGAATTACGATTTTTTGGCAACACTTTAACATTAAATAATTTAAAATTCAGATTTATATGATTAGTTTACCTGGTGCAAGCTCCTTTGAAGTAATAGCCATTTGGAGTGTGTTGGTGATCTCATTTTTCGGATTGGGCTACGCCCTTCTGCTCCGCAAACAGGTCATGGCTTGTGACAAAGGAACACCAAAAATGCAGGAGGTGTGGGGTGCAATCAGCGAAGGCGCCAATGCCTACCTGAAACGTCAGCTGAAAACCATTGTTCCGTTGATCTTCGTATTTACCATTATCTTGTTTTTATCCGTATATATTGTTCCGCCAACCGAATCATCGAAGTTGAGGTTTGCCGGCTATTCAGATGAGTCGCTGAAGTTGATCATTGGTTTTGGCAGGGCAATGGCCTTCGTGATGGGCGCCGTCTTCTCCCTGATGGTCGGACAGTTTGGTATGCGTATGGCTGTTCAGGCCAATGTGCGTGTTGCCTCTGCTTCACGCCGTAGTTTCGGCGAGGCGCTTAAGATTGCTTACCGCGCCGGTACCGTAACCGGAATGTTAACCGACGGACTTGGCCTTCTTGGCGGTACGCTTATCTTTATCATTTTTGGCGTCGCTTCGCCCGATACCCTTCTGGGATTTGGGTTTGGCGGTACCTTGCTGGCTCTCTTTATGCGGGTGGGTGGCGGAATCTACACCAAAGCGGCCGATGTTGGCGCCGACCTTGTTGGTAAAGTGGAAGCCGGTCTGCCTGAGGATGACGAACGAAATGCCGCCGTAATTGCCGACCTCGTTGGTGATAACGTGGGCGACTGTGCCGGTATGGCCGCTGATATCTTCGAATCATATGAGGTGACCATTGTATCTACTTTAATCCTTGGTGTTGTACTCTACATGACGACCCTGGATTTATCCTGGATTATCTTTCCCCTGCTGGTCCGTGGTATCGGCGTACTCTCTTCCATCATCGGAACCTATCTGGTGAAGGGGAAAAAGGAGTCCAAAACACAAAATGCACTGAAGGCCATCAACAAAGGTTTCTACACTTCTGCAGCCATCAGTATCGTATTGTTTGGCATCGTTTCTTACTTCTACCTGCACGACTGGAGATCCTTCCTTTCCGTGGTAATGGGGATCATCCTGGCCATTGTATTGGATGAGATTACCAAACATTTTACCGATGGAAACTACCATCCGGTGAAGGATATTGCCAGAAACGCAAAAACAGGTTCTGCTACCTTATTGCTCAAGGGTTTAAGTTACGGATTCGAAGTGGCGGTATGGCAAACGATCGTGATCGCGCTGACCATTCTTTCTGCAATCATAATCTACAATGGAATGCCATTGGTATATGTCCTATACGGGGTAGCGATGACCGGTATTGGTATGTTAACCTTGACGGGAAACAACGTTGCCATGGACGCATTTGGTCCGATTGCCGACAACGCCAACGGCGTGGGAGAGTTGTCGCACCTGGACAAAGATGCCCGCAAAATCATGGATTCGCTCGACTCTACCGGTAATACCACCAAAGCCATTACCAAAGGTGTTGCCATCGGTTCTGCAGTAATTGCCGCTGTTGCATTGTTCGGATCCTTTATCACCGATGTGAGCAATGTGCAGATCCAACTTGGCTTCGAAAAGAGCCAGCAACTGATTGAAACAGGGATCCGCATCTCAATGCCTATGGTATTTATCGGGATGCTGATTGGAGGGACCATTCCATGGTTATTCTCCTCACTTACCATCAACGCGGTAACCCGCGCTGCTGCCATGATTGTTGAGGAGGTTAGACGTCAGTTCAGAATTCCCGGAATCATCGAACGAACGGTGAAACCCGACTACCAGCGTGCTGTAGACATCTGTACTGTTGCTGCACAAAAGGAATTGATCCCGCTAGCATTGATTGCAGTTCTTTCCCCGATTCTGGTTGGAAGCCTTTTGGGCGTTGAAGCGCTTGGAGGGTTCCTCGGAGGGGTTATTCTATCAGGGCAATTGCTTGCGGTCTTTATGGCCGGATCAGGAGGAGCCTGGGACAACGCGAAGAAGACCATTGAGGATGGATTGTATGGAGGGAAGGGTTCTGAAGCCCACCACGCTGCCGTTGTAGGCGATACCGTCGGGGATCCCTTGAAAGACACAGCCGGACCAGCATTGAACCCAATGATTAAGGTGATCAATCTGGTTTCCCTACTGGCTGCACCGGTGTTGATTGCCTATCAGAAACCCGGTCAATTCTCCTTAGGCCTGGTCCTGACCGGCGTGATTTGTCTGGCCATCATCACTGGATCTGTCATTGTCTCCAAACGCGGCGGATTCAAAAGACCTCCACGAATCGAATAAACAAAGATATTCAGGTTTTTTCATAGACTCCTGAAAAGTAGCGTGTAAATTGATGAAACCCCTTTCTGCGCAAGCAGGAGGGGTTTTTTATTGATAATGAGAAAATGAGATTAATCTCATTTTCTCATTATCAAAAAAGACTATATTTGCACTCTATTTATAATTATTCTTAATAAATTTAAGGGTGCGGTTATCCGAAGTAGGTGAAAACAGGACTGTGGTGATATCTAAGGTATTGGGACATGGTTCTTTCCGGAGAAGGATCTCTGAAATGGGATTTGTTGCCGGGAAGGAGGTCTCAGTGCTCAAGAATGCCCCTTTTAAAGATCCTGTAGAATATCGGCTGATGGGATACAATGTCTCCCTTCGACGGGTAGAAGCAGGATTGATAGAGGTGGTCACACCCGAAGAATCCCTGTTGCTGCACCCTCATGTGTATGATGGAACCATTGATCTGGAGGAGTTAAAGATCTCTGCCAAAGAAAAAGGGCGAATGATCAGTGTTGCCCTTGTTGGAAACCCCAACTGTGGCAAAACCACACTTTTCAACCGGGTCACCAAATCCAAGGAACATGTTGGAAATTATAGCGGTGTTACGGTAGAAGCGACAAAATCAACCCTTGATAAAAACGGGTACCGGATTGATCTCACTGACCTTCCTGGTATTTATTCATTAACCAGCTATACTCCTGAAGAGCTTTTTACCAGGAATTTTATTTTGCAGGAGATGCCAGATATCGTTGTCAATGTGGTGGATGCATCTAATATCGAGCGCAACCTTTTCCTGACAACGCAACTGATCGATATGGATATCAAGGTGGTGATTGCCTTGAACATGTACGACGATTTGATGACCAGCGGCTCTAAATTAAAAATTAAAAAATTAAGCAAACTTACCGGTATCCCTATAATTCCGACTACTGCCAGCATTGGTGAAGGATTGGAAGAGCTCTTGAACGAGTTGATCGAAGTTTACGAGGATCGTAACCCTATTGTAAGGCATATCCACATCAATTACGGTGAGGAGATGGAGAAATCTATTGATCTAATCCGCAAAGAGATTAAAAAAGATAAACCTCTAACAGCAACTTTTTCATCACGTTACCTTGCAATCCGATTGATTGGGAAGGATCCGGAGGCATTGAAAGTACTGGAATCGTCTTCCAACTATCAATCCATCAAAGAGATCACGGAACATGAGATAAGCAGGCTTGAATCGCGACTCAGCGATGAGAGTTCACAACTCATTACCGATGCCAAATATGGCTTCATTACCGGCGCCCTGAAAGAGTGTTACCAACCCGGGTCGATGAACAGGATCGTTACAACCGAGAAGATTGACAAGATCATGACCGGCAAATATGTTGGCTTTCCTATTTTTCTGGGGATGATGTTTTTTACCTTTTATGCCACATTTGCCCTTGGAGCGCTTCCAACTGAATGGATCATGAAGGGGGTTATTTGGATCTCAGATGGTGTAGCCGCGCTTCTTGGCAATGGCATACTGAAAGATCTGATGATTGATGGGATTATCAAGGGATTGGGAAGTGTGATTGTTTTTATGCCCAACATATTAATCCTGTTCTTCTTCATCTCGCTGATGGAAGATACCGGTTACATGGCCCGCGCGGCCTTTATCATGGACAAGCTGATGCACAAGATGGGGTTGCACGGACGATCATTTATTCCTATGGTGATGGGTTTTGGTTGCAACGTTCCGGCCATTATGGCAACCCGTACCATCCGCAACCGCGGTGACAGGCTTCTTACCATGATGATCATACCATTTATGTCCTGTTCTGCCAGGTTGCCTGTTTATGTTGTATTGATTTCTGCCTTTTTCCCTCATTATCCGGCTTTGGTATTTATTGGAATTTACCTTCTTGGCATCGCAGTAGCCATCTTGTTTTCCAAACTGTTGAACAGGACTGTATTCAAGCGTAAGGAGACCCCTTTTGTAATGGAATTGCCTCCATACCGTATGCCGCTCATGAAAAATTCCCTGTTACACATGTGGGACAAAGCAAGTCAATACCTAAAGAAAATTGGGGGCACGATTTTGGTTGCTGTTATTCTGATATGGGCGCTTGAATATTTTCCAAGGAGTACAAAAGATACGGCCATTTCTCCTTCATCTACTACCGTGAATGCCCCGGTGCCAAATGTTTCGCATATGGAGCAATCCTATTTGGGACAAATCGGCCACACCATCGAACCGGTGATTCGTCCGCTGGGTTTTGACTGGAAAATGGGCGTTTCATTGATTGCGGGAATACCCGCCAAAGAGATTGTAATCGGTACAATGGCAGTTCTTTACGGTGCAGGGAACGATCAGCATAAGAATGAGCTGCTTCAAACACGACTCCGACACCAGTTGTATGAAACAGGGCCCAAAGCAGGAGAACCTGTCTTTAACCAGGCTGTCGCTTTGGCATTTCTGGTCTTTGTATTGCTCTATTTCCCTTGCATCGCTGTGATTGCATCGATCAAACGCGAGTCGGGGAGCTGGAAATATGCGTTTTTTACGGTATTTTATACCACGGCAGCAGCGTGGATTGGGGCTTTCCTGACCTATCACATTGCTTTGTTTTTCATTTAACCGATATGATACAAGAGATCATTGTTTACATACTAATTTTGGCGGCGTCAATCCTTGTTGGATACAAAGCATATCAATCCATCCGCAATATTTCCAAACCTGACCCATGCGGCGGATGCGGGAAATCTTGTGAGGGATGCTCTGTTGCACCAAGGAAGAAATGAGGGAGAAGACTAGGACGACTGGGATGACGAAAGGATGGAAAGACTGGGAGATGGGGTGAAGGGATGTCGTCCTGAAATTGTCACTCCAGAGTTGGAAGAAATGAAACGGAGAAACGATGAAACAGTGAAAGCATTTTTCCTTTTAATCTGTGCAATTTATGTAATCTGTGGTAAGACCGGAGTTATTTGTGTCCATTTGTGCCATTTGTAGTTTGGTTCGGGTTATTAATTTTCACATTTTCACATTTCCCAATTTTCACATTAATTTAGCACAATGAAGAAAATTTTCTCCAATGAGGCTTTTGAGGTAATGCACATCCGGAATTTCCGGCTTTTTATGGCATACCGTTTCCTGTTGACCTCCGCAACCCTGATGCAGTCGGTTGTGGTAGGTTGGTTACTGTACAACATTACCAAAAGTGTGATTTCGTTGGGAATGATTGGTCTCACGGAAGTAATTCCGCAAATTGGCATCGCCCTGTTTGCCGGCCATTTTGTCGATATCTGGGATCGGAAGAAAATTATCTTTTACACCACTTTTTTACTGTTGGTTGGTTCCCTGATACTGGCAGTATACACCTTGCCATCTTATGATTTTCATCAACAGCTTGGCGTTTGGCCGATCTATCTGACGATATTCCTGACAGGGCTCAGCCGCGGGATCCTGATGCCTGCCAATACGGCCCTGCTTGGGCAACTGGTGCCAAGGCGTTTGCTTACCGGCGCAGCTACCTGGAGCAGTACCACCTGGCAGGTTGGGGCAGTAACGGGCCCGGCTTTGGGTGGATTGGTCTATGGCTTTTTTGGCGTACTCCCGGCCCTCGCCCTGGTTTTCTTCATCTATTTGACTTGTACACTGTTGTTGCTCTTTATTAAAAGTCCGGGTAGAATGGTTATACCTGAAGGCAGCACAGAGGGCATCTTTGCCAGGATGAAAGAGGGTATTCAATATGTATTCAACAATCAAATACTCTTGGGCGCTTTTACGCTGGATATGTTTGCCGTGCTTTTCGGTGGAGCAGTGGCAATGCTACCGGTTTTCGCTTCTGATATTCTCAAGGTCGGTCCAGAAGGGTTGGGTATCCTCCGTGCTTGTCCGGCGATAGGGGCAATACTAATGGGTATTGTACTGACTTTTTACCCTCCATTAAAGAATTCAGGTAAGTTGCTCCTTTATTCCGTTTTGGGATTTGGTTTGAGCATGATCGTCTTTGCTTTGTCGGAAAATTTTTATCTCTCGGCATTCGTTCTTTTCCTGAGTGGCGTATTTGATGATGTCAGTGTGGTGATCCGTGCAAGTATCCTGCAAATTTTCACCTCCGACGAGATGAAGGGACGTGTGGCAGCGGTCAACAGCATCTTTATCGGCTCCTCCAATGAACTGGGCGCCTTCGAGTCAGGAGTCGCAGCAGGCTTGATGGGTCTGGTCCCCTCTGTGATCTTTGGTGGAGCGATGACGCTATTGGTTGTGGCATTCGCAGCTGTCAAATCTCCGACGTTGCGTAATTTGAAACTAAGAATTAAAGATTAAAAATTACAAATTAAAAATTAGGGGCAGAAGCGGAAAATTCATTGTTCGGGTGCCCATACATCTTTAATTTGTAATTTGTAATTTTTCACTAAAGCTGTAATGTGAGTACTTCCGAAACCTGCTCAATAGTAAGATCTCCTTTTTCCCCAATCCCTTTGATTCCCCTATTCGTGAAACGGTTGCAGATTACCGGAATAAAATCGGGGCCAATGTTGTAGGCAGAAAGTTTGGTAGGAATGCCGAATGATTCAAAGAAAGCTACTGTTCTAAGAATGGCTTCATCAATCCGGGCATCGTTGCTGCCGGATTTAACTCCCCAGACCCTTTCGCCGAATTGGAGCAGTTTTTCCCGCTTCCCGACACGCTTCACCTGCATGATCCCGGGCAAAACGATGGCCAGTGTGCGGGCATGGTCGATACCATGAAACGCGGTCAGTTCATGACCTATCGTGTGTGTAGCCCAATCCTGGGGGACCCCGGCCCCAATCAGGCCATTCAGGGCCATGGTGGCGGCCCACATAAAGTTCGCTGCGGCATTGTAATCATTCCGGTTGACCAAAACTTTAGGCCCTTCCTCGATCAAAGTTACAAGAATGGATTCTGCAAAACGATCCTGAATGGGCGAGTCGACCGGGTAGGTAAGGTACTGTTCCATGACATGGACGAAGGCGTCGACAATTCCGTTGGCCACTTGTTTTTCCGGCAGGGAAAATACCACAGTCGGGTCGAGAATTGAGAAAACCGGTAATACCGCATCGGCGTTGAAGGCCAGTTTCTCTTGTGTTGAGAGGCGTGTTACCACTGAGTTGCCGTTCATTTCAGAACCTGTTGCAGGAAGGGTCATGACGCTGCCCAGCGGAACTGCCCTGGTGACAACCAACTTGCGGTTGGTGAGGAAATTCCAGGGGTCTCCCTCTGTCCACAAGGCAGCTGCGGCGATAAATTTTACCCCGTCCAATACTGATCCACCGCCGACTGCAAGAATAAAACCTATTTTTTCATTTTTGACCACTTCAACCGCCTTCATCAATGTTTCATACCTTGGATTCGGTTCGATACCTCCAAATTCAGTTAATTCCAATCCTGGCAAGGCGGATTTTACCTGATCGTAAACACCGTTTTTGAATATACTTCCACCGCCATAGGCAAGCATGATTTTAGTACCGGTTGGCACCAATTGACCCAATTTTTTGATTTGACCTTGCCCGAAAACAATATTGACTGGATTGAAGAATTCAAAATTTTGCATGGGGAAAATTTAAGTACTAATTAGACAGTTAAAAACAAACATGAATGAATCCTTTGACCAGGCAATTTAACTCAAAGTAATGGAAAAAGTTTCACCTTATCGTCTTCAAATCAATCAAAAAAGTAGCGGTCAAGGAATTTCTTTTCTACGGGATTCACTGGATTCAGTTGGCGGGTACGGTAGGCCATTCTCGCCACTTTTTCGAGTACTACTGTATGGTCGAACGCATTTTGAACCTCCTTTCCCCAACAGAAAGGGCCATGTCCGCATACCAAAACCCCTGGAATTCGCATAGGGTCCAGGACGGAGGCTTTGAAAGTTTCAACGATGATTTTACCTGTTTCAGTTTCGATATCTCCCTCCATTTGCTGTGCTGACAGCGGTTTTGTGCATGGAATCTCTCCGTTGAAAAAATTGGCATGGGTGATGCCAAGTGGCGGAATACTCAGGCCAGCCTGGGCCCAGCAGCTGGCATACTCGGAGTGGGAATGCATGATGGAGCCTATCAATGGGAAATTTTTGTACAAGACAAGATGGGTGTTGGTGTCAGAGGACGGTTTCAAATCTCCTGATACAATCCTGCCATTCAGATCAACAACCACCATATCCCCAGGTACCATCTCATCGTACGATATTCCGGATGGCTTAATGACGACCAATCCTGTTTTTCGGTCAATGGCACTCACATTTCCCCAAGTGTAGATCACCAGTCCTTGCTCCAACAATTTAAGACTTGCTTTGTAAACCTGATGTTTTAAATTCTCAAGCATTATTCGATATTGGATTAATAATGGCATCAAAAATCGGAATTTAATTTTAATTTATAAGTAATTCATTCAGATAAATTATAATTCGGAATTGGTTAGCGGAAGATTCTTTCTATGATACAGTCCTTGTCCATTTGGTTTTTTTGCATTTGGCACAGATATTGCAATAAACCGATTATGCAATAAATAGATTTGTCGAATGGTTGTATAATTAGCGTCGATGGAAAGAAAAACTACACAATTGATTGCGTTGCTGTTAATCGCAATTATGCCGGCAATTTCTCAGCCGACAAACCGAAAGGCTGCAAAGGAGGAGAAAAGGATAGGGAAAGAAAAAGGGATAGCCACATTGATTGACTTAAAAAAGTTTGAATTTGAAGCCCAAAGGGCCATACCAACAGGATTCAGTCCGGTGGACCTGACAACAAACCCCAATTTTGTCAGGTTTTCGCCTGAATTGATTGTCAGCGAAATGCCTTTCTTCGGCAGGGCTTATTCGGTGCAGTATGGAGGAGAAGGCGGGTTGAAATTTGTAGGGGAACCTGAGGTTTTCACGATCGAAAAGGGTAAAAAATATTATGCTGTTGAAGTGAAAGTAAAGTCGAAAAGTGACTACTTTACCATCAATCTATCCATCAGTTTTGGTGGAAGTGCCACCATGGTTATCTCCTCCAACAACAGGTCTCCGATTTCCTATTACGGACAGATTTCGGAAATTGCTTTACCTGAGGTGAAATAATCCGGTATGGATTGGATTCGATACTATTCAGCAACCGGGTACTTTGCTACTCTCCGTTCATCCCGGCTGTAGTGGTTGAATTTGTAAGAGACCGAGAAGTGAACCGGGAATTTATTCTGCATGGTCATTACCTCATTGAAGCCGGCTCCCCCTACATGTTCGACTTTTTTGTACAGGCCAGGAATATCCCTTCCTGAAATGGTAACTGTTAGTTTTCTGTCCAGAAAGCTCTTGCGAACGGTTAATCCGGCCATGTAAATTTGATCAATATTGCTTTGAGCAGTCATTGCCGGTCCGAAATAGGCAAAATCAAACTGTATCAAAAGGGTGGGGCTGATGGTAAAATCGGCAGTGGTAACAGAATACCCCTGCTGGTATCTTCTTTGATTCGCGATTTGAACTAGTTTGACATCCAGGTTGGTATCAATAAAATCAAATTTTTCGCTTAATCGCATCCAATTGGTAGCAGACCAAATGGCATTTATTTCCAGGCCAAAGGTTTTCTCACTGCCCATATTTTCATTACGGTTCTGAAGGATCTGATCATGGTAAATGGATTGAATCACCTCAATTTTGTTGGAGGTATTGTAAAAATAAAGTTCATTTATTATTGTCAGCTTCCCAAAGTTTAGAAGGTAATCAAGGGTAATTTTGTCGGTAATCTCGTTTTTGAGGTCAGGATTTCCCATCATGACATTGTGAAAATTGTACCAACGCGGTAAAGGGTCCAGCTGAATGGTTTTGAGTTGATCGGTTCGCCTGGTGTAATTAAGAAGAATTTCCTGCGTGGAATCTATTTTGAATGAGCTGTTCAGCGATGGGTAAAGTTTAAATTGTTGCAGGGGAAAACTACCGTACAAGGTCTTCATTTCGCGGTTCAGGTATTCTGCCCGTAGTCCGGCTTTTAAATCTAATCGTTTGATTTTAAACTGCCACGTGCTGTATGCTGCTCCTATCATTCCATTGAAATGCGACTCTTGAATGGTTAACCCGGGTGGAGATGGGTTACTAAGTTCGGATTGATAACCCTCCTGTTCTTTGTTGAATGAGATTTGGGTCCCAGCTTCAAGATTGCCGGCTTTCCCTGTCGGAGATACAAAATCAGCATTAAATTGAAAGTTGTTGAACTTTTTATCAAGTCGCGTTGTCTGCTTCATTGTTTCGGCTCCCGAAACATCATTCGACAAATTTAAATAGTGATCATCGTAATTCAGGTTGTTCCAAAGCGCTGAAATTGAAATTGATTTTCCCGGTTTCCTGAATTTATGTTCAAATGAAACATCCGCGCCGCTGTATGTGCCTTTACGGTCATTTTTGTCTACCGCATGATTGCGAATGTCCCCGGCATATGCCGTGCCATTTGATTTTACTGTATTCCAATCACCATAGTTGGTGGTTTCAAATGTACCGGTATGACCGGTAAATGATAATTTATCCCCGTTGGAAGGATGATAATCAAAGCCGGTCCTGAATGCTGTATTTTTTCGTGCGGATTGCTGAGAACCAGTTTGGGCGAAGAGTGTCTGATCTGTAAGATACCTGGTAACATAGTCAACCTCTCCTTCATTTTTCCTTCTGTTATGGTCGAAACCAGCAAATAAGCTTATTTTACTGCGTTTGTAATTCAGCAGGAGATCTGAAGTGTAACCTCCCAGATGATCCGTTGATGCCATCACATTTCCATTGAATCCATCGAGGGAATTCTTTTTTGTAATAAGGTTTATGATCCCACCCGATCCAGAGGCATCATATTTGGCCGACGGACTGGTAATTAGTTCGATGCGTTTTACCTCCGAAGCGCTTGTATATTCGAGCAGGTCAGAGCCTTTCATCGAAGAGGGTTTCCCGTTGATGAAGACGAGCAGATTTGAGTTGCCGTGAATCGCCAATTGCCCGTCAGGTTTTTGTGTTACCGATGGAAGTTTGAACAATAGATCGTATGCAGTTCCTCCGGTTCCGGACATTTGGTTTTCGACATAGATCGTCCGTTTATCAAGTTGATAGACAGGTTTTCCAGCGTTCGATTGGATGGAGACCTCCTTGATCGACTGTGATTGGATCTCCAACGGAATAGGCTCTATGCTATACTCTCCGGACTTTGGTGACAAAATAATAATTTGGGATATGAAATCTTTAAATCCCATAAAGTGGACGGATACAGTATAGCTGCCTGCATGAAGATTCCTGAAAATAAATTCACCTTTCTCATTGGTTGCTGTAACTTGTATGGGAATTGTATCTGGTCGGTGAAACAGGGAGATATTGGCATATTCTATGGTAGCCTTTGTCTCTGCATCAATAACTTTCCCCTTGATAAGAGCCGATTTATCAATAGCGTGAGAAATTTTGTGCAAGAAATTCAGGCCAGGCAGAGGTACCAAAAATAAAAACAGTAATGTGAAACCCCAAAATATTCTGCTCATAGAAACAGAATGAAAATTAACAAATTTTAATATCTATTGTACAAATATAACATAAAATTAAGAAATGTGAAAATTAAGAAAGCAGTTGTGCCTTCCAATCAGTTTCACATTTTTCAATTTTCACATTGCAATAGGTTCCAATTCTACGGTAAAGTGCCTCAGAATTGGGGCTTCCTGAGTGATCCGGTACCCTAATTTGATTTCAAGCCTCCGGTCGTAAAGGTTTTTAAGTGCGACAGCAATTACATCCAGGTGGAGATTGGAATAGACCCTTCGTGGGATGGCCAATCGCATAAATTCAAGTTTAGGGTAACGGTTTTCGCGTGTCAATGGATCACGGTCGGCCATGAGGGTCCCTACTTCAACTGCCCTTATTCCGGCTTCAAGGTATAGTTCAATGCTTAACGTCTGGGCGATAAACTCCTCCTGACGAACATAGGGGAGAAATGCCCTCGCATCCACAAAAATAGCATGGCCTCCGTAGGGTTGTTGAACGGTGATGCCGTACCCGGAAAGCTGTTCTCCCAGGTATTGAACCTGTCCGATACGGCTGGTAAGGTAGTCTGGTTCTGTAGCTTCCATCAGGCCAACAGCAAGGGCATTCATGTCGCGGCCGGCCATTCCGCCATAGGTGACAAATCCTTCAAACATGATGTTGAAGGTGCAAGCCTGATCGTACCACTCTTTGCGACGTGTGGCAATAAAACCGCCGATGTTGACAATCCCGTCCTTCTTGCTGCTCATGGTCATTCCATCGGCATAAGAAGACATCTCCAGAACGATCTCGCGGATGGTTTTATTCTGATAGCCGGCTTCACGTTGTGAGATAAACCACGCATTTTCGGCAAATCGTGCAGAATCAAATAAAAGCGGAATGTTGTATTGGTCGGCCAATGCCTTCACCTCACGGATGTTCTGCATAGAGACAGGCTGGCCTCCGGAAGAGTTGCAGGTAAGGGTGAGGATGATAAACGGAATGTGTTCGATAGGATTATTGTCGAGTACTTCTTTCAGTTGATCAATATCCACATTCCCTTTGAAAGGGTGAAGGTTCGATGGCTCAAATGATTCCTGAATGGTGCAATCCACGGCAATGGCATGACGGAATTCGATGTGCCCTTTTGTGGTATCAAAATGTGAATTGCCCGGGATCAGGTCTCCATCCTTTACCAGCGCGGAGAATAGAACATTCTCGGCAGCACGGCCCTGGTGTGTCGGGAGAAAATAGTCGAATCCAAAAAGATTCTTGATGACATCTTTCAAGTGGTAATAGGATGAGGAACCGGCATAACTCTCATCTCCGGTCATGATGGCAGCCCATTGACGGTCACTCATGGCTCCTGTTCCGCTATCGGTGAGCAAGTCGATGTAAACTTGTTCGCTTCTGAGGTTGAAAAGATTGTATTTGGCCTCCCTGATCCACTGTTCGCGTTCTGTTCTGGTGCTGAGGTAGATGGGTTCTACCATCTTGATTTTATAGGGTTCGGCGGCAGGGAGTTGCATGGGTGCTTCGATTGATGGATTACTTTTAATAAAGTGTCTAGAGTATTTAAAGTGCCTAGAGTGCCTAAAGTTAGGCATTTGTACTAACGAATAATATGAAGTTCGTCATACAAGAAGTGCCTAAAGTCGGGAGACCCTAACTTTAGGCACTTTAAATACTTTAGCGCACTTTAGGCACTTTTCACATCTCATGCTTCTCCGGCTTCACGCACCACTCCTGGTATTCGGCGATGATTTTCCTGACCTGCTGTGGAGCAACCCGCCCGTATACCTTTTCACCAACCATAACAACGGGAGCTAATCCGCAGGCGCCCACGCAGCGCAGGCAGTTTAGGGAGAATTTTCCGTCGGGTGTCGACTGTCCCACTTCGATGTTGAGCTGCCTTTTGATCTCGTGAAGAATCTGCTCGGCTCCCCGAACATAGCAAGCGGTTCCCATACAGACAGAGATTGGAAATTCACCCTGAGGTATCATGTTGAAGAAGGAGTAAAAAGTAACAACCCCATAAACTTTTGCAACCGACATGCTCAGTTCATTCGCGATGAGCTCCTGAACTTCGGCAGGGAGATAGCCCAGTTTATGCTGGGCTTCGTGAAGGATGTTGATCAGTTCTCCTTCGTTGTTTTCGAAAGAGGCACATATTTCCCTGACAATCTCAATGGTTCTTTGTGATAATTTTATTTTTGGCATCTTGAATATTTTATATAATCCTTTCTATTACAATTTATTTCCACCAATTACAATTTATTTCAATTTTTCCAATTACTTCTTGCTTCTGTCAAAATATTCGGTATGCAATAAATGATGTGATTTTTCGCTCATCGGGGCACCCAGGAACTCCTCGTACAATTTGGCGATATAGGGATTCTCATGCGATTTACGAATCGGTTTGCCGGAGTCTTCACGGTAGAGCGCCATTTGACGTTTCTTCAGGATCCCTGCATCGCCATGATGGTAAGGCTGACCGCCGCCACCAATGCACCCACCCGGGCAAGACATGATCTCGATGGCATGGAACTGGCTTTTGCCTTGTTGGATATCTTCGAGCAATTTACGGGCATTCCCGAGTCCATGGGCGATGCCAATGTGAATAGGCAGTCCGTCGAAATCGATGGTGGCATGCCTAAGTCCCTCCATTCCCCTCAATTCGGTGAAATCCAACCTTGCCAGTTTCTTGCCGGTAAATACTTCGTATGCAGTCCGAACAGCGGCTTCTATGACACCTCCGGTGGTACCGAAAATGACACTCGCTCCCGTTGAGTCACCCATTGGATGGTCAAAATCTTCATCCGGTAAGGAATTGAAATCAATGTTCGCCAGGTTAATAAGTTGGGCCAACTCGCGGGTAGTTAGGGCAAAGTCCACATCAGGATTGCCATTCACAGAGAACTCATCCCGGCTACATTCATATTTCTTTGCCACGCATGGCATGATAGAGACCACCACAAGGTTTTTACGGTCGACACCGATCTTCCCCGCAAAATAGCTCTTGGCGATGGAGCCAAACATCTGTTGGGGTGATCTTGCACTGGATGGTATGTCTTTCAGTTCCGGGAATTGGTGTTCGAAGAACTTCACCCATGCCGGACAGCAAGAGGTCAGCATCGGGAGTTTGATCCCCTTGTCTCCCCCAAGGTAAGCCGTCAAACGGTTTAGCAGCTCGGTACCTTCTTCCATGATAGTCAGGTCGGCGGCAAAATCGGTATCAAAGACATAGTTAAATCCGAGCCGGCGCAGGGCAGCAGCAAGTTTGCCGGTAACCAATGTGCCTGGTTCACCTCCAAACTCTTCGCCAAGTGCGGCACGTACGGCAGGAGCAGTCTGGACAATAACAGTTTTCGCAGGATTGGACAAAGCACGGATAACCGCACCTGTATGGTCAACTTCCGTCAAGGCGCCGGTAGGGCAAACTGCCACGCACTGTCCGCAGTAGGTGCAGACAGAATGGTCGAGGTTCATTTCAAATGCGGGGGAGATAACCGCGTTGAAACCCCTGTTGATGGCCGAAAGGGCTCCGACTGTTTGTACCTCGTTGCACATCATCTCGCACCTGCGGCAACGAATACATTTGTCAAGTTCACGAATGATGGCAGGTGATGTATCTTCGCGAAAGGTTGACTGTTCTCCTTCGAAATGTATTTCTCTGATACCCAGATGTTGGGCCATGCTTTGAAGGTCGCAGTTTCCGGCCTTGGCACATTTCAGACAGTCGGTCGGGTGATCCGACAAAATGAGTTCTACCACAGTCCTGCGGGCATGGATGGCACGCATGGAGTGGGTCTTTACTACCATCCCTTCGGCTGCGTCGGTACAGCAGGAGGGAGCGAGGTTTCTGCGACCTTCTACTTCTACCACGCAAACCCTACAGCCACCGGGTTTGTTTTCAATATTGAGGTCATCCAGTTTCATGTAGCAAAGAGAGGGGATTTTTATTCCCACCTGTGCCGCTGCCTGTAGAACCGATGTGCCCTTCTCAACGGAGACGGGTCTGTTATCTATTGTGAGATTGATCATATCCATGTTTGAATTTATTAGGAGACGCTTACCGCATCAAATTTGCATTTGTCGTAACATACCCCGCATTTGATGCAGATGGCGTTGTCGATGAAATGTGGTGACCTTTTTTCTCCAGTGATGGCTCCGACCGGACAATTTCTGAAACAAAGGGTACAACCTGTGCATTTTTGGTTGTCGATGGTATATTTGACAAGCGACTTGCACTGACCGGCCGGACATTTGTGGTCCCTGACGTGCGCAAGGTATTCATCGTAGAAGTTATCCAGTGTCGACAGGATCGGGTTGGGAGAGGTCTGTCCAAGTCCGCACAAAGAGGTGTCCTTGATGACATTGCATAGTGAGCGAAGCCGGGTGAGATCTTCCTCAGTTCCAAGTCCTTTGGTGATCTTGTCCAAGATTTCAAAGAGACGTTTGTTCCCGATTCTGCAGGGGGTGCACTTTCCGCACGATTCGTCCAGCGTGAATTCCAGGTAGAATTTCGCAATGGAGACCATGCAGTCGTCTTCGTCCATCACGATCATGCCTCCTGAACCCATCATGGAACCGGCTGCAATCAGGTTATCGTAGTCGATGGGTGTATCCAGAAAGGAGTTGGTCAGACAGCCTCCCGAAGGACCACCGGTCTGAACCGACTTGAATTTTTTTCCATTCTTGATGCCACCGCCAATGTCAAAGATCACCTCACGCAGTGTTGTACCCATCGGCACTTCAATTAAACCGACATTGTTGATCTTTCCTGCCAGCGCGAAGACTTTTGTTCCTTTAGATTTTGCAGTACCGATGCTGTTGAAAAAGGCGGCTCCTTTGTTGATGATCACCGGAATGCTGGCAAGGGTTTCTACATTGTTCACGGTAGTTGGTTTGCCAAGGTATCCCGATTCGGATGGGAAGGGAGGCTTGAAAGTAGGTTCACCACGTAATCCTTCCATGGAGTGAATCAAGGCTGTCTCTTCGCCGCAAACGAAGGCGCCTGCACCATAACGGAGGGTGATATCGAAAGAGAAGGAGGTGCCAAAAATCTCATCCCCGAGCAATCCATATTCGCGGGCCTGTTTGATGGCAGTTTTGAGCCGTTGGATAGCGAGCGGATATTCGGCACGGATGTAGACCAATCCCTTGGTAGATCCGGTGCAGTAACCGCAAATGGCCATCGCTTCGATCACCGAATGGGGATCGCCTTCCAGGATAGATCGATCCATAAAAGCGCCCGGATCACCTTCATCGGCATTGCAAACCACATACTTTTGGTCAGCCTGTGATTTGGAGGTGATTTCCCATTTCAGTCCGGTAGGAAATCCACCACCTCCACGACCGCGCTGGCCTGAAAGTTTAATTTCATCAATCACCTGTTGAGGAGTCCTTTCACTCAGGCAAGTGGCCAGTGCAGCATAGCCATCCCGGGCAATGTATTCGTCAATGTTTTCAGGATCGATGAACCCGCAATTCCGCAAGGCGATTCGAACCTGTTTTTTGTAGAAATCCATGTGTTTGGAATCAATGATCGGTTCGTCGGTCTCAGGATCTTTATAAAGCAGGCGGTCTACCTTGCGGCCCTTAACAAGATGTTCTTCCACAATGGTGGCGGCATCTTCCGGTTTCACCTGGACATAAAAGGTGTTATCCGGAAGAACTTTAACGATAGGGCCTTTTTCACAGAAGCCGAAGCATCCGGTCATGACCACCTGAACTTCGTCGTTCAGATCGTTTTTTTCGATCTCAGCCAACAAATTGTCCTTGATTTGTTCGCTTTCAGATGATTTGCAACCGGTTCCTCCGCATACCAGGAGGTGCATTTTATAATCTGCCATAACAGTAGATAAAAGTGTTTAATTGTCTATCGTTCGGTAGTTCACGGGTAAAATACCATCTACCAGTTCGTTGTGAATAATGTACTTTTCGATGATTTCAGCAGCCCTGAATTTGTCGACATCGCCAAAAACGATAGGCTCTTTTCCCGGAAGCGCTATCTCGATGGTAGGTTCTGCATAACAGTATCCCATGCAGCCGGTTTGCGTAACCACTGCCTCAATGGATTGCTGTTCCAGTTCATCCATCAGAAAATTCATGATCTCTTTTGCACCGGAGGCGATGCCGCAGGTCGACATGGCTACCTTAATTCGGACGATGTTTTCAGAATTGTTGCCACTCACGCGCAGCTTGATTTTGGCCTGCAAGCCCTCCCTTAATTGCTTTAGATCGTCGAATGATTTGATTTTGTTCATCTTAATCTTTAATTTTTAATTTGTAATGGTTCAGCATTGATCTTTTTTAAATTTTCAATGATCATCTCTCTTAGGAATTTTCTAATAGATCAAGAATATGTAAGGCAATATTTTTCATTCGGTTGTAATTCTTCTGCCATCGGTACCGGTCAGGGCTTTTTTTATCTCTTCGAAGGATAGATCGTTCATTTCAAAGATGGAGCATCCTGAACCAATCTGCACCGGAGCGTGGGCATCGGATGCCTTTATCAGCGGCATGTTGTCAGCAATCCTGAATTTATTTCTGATCGCAGATTCGGAACTTCGGCTCATAATGCCCAGGGCATCGCAGGCCAATGCTTCCGGGACAAATCCCAGTTGATTAAAAAGTCCGTACATCGCCCTTTCAATGTGGGCAGGAACAAACAACCCACCCAGGCGGTGAACTTCCTGTTCTACCTCATCGATGCTTTGTTTGAGGGCCACATTCAGGTAGTTTACAAACAGTTTTAAGATCTTCTCCTCTTTGTCGACAAGTACCTGATAACCAAACTGCTCAGGCAGGTAGGGGATCAGGGGCAGATAGCTATCGATGTATTCCTGAAACTGCTCAAGTGAAGCAATGTCCCCGAAGTAAGCCAGACAATGCACCTCCTCGCGGGTCGTTACCTCTGCGCCGAACAACACTGCCAATCCCTTTTCTTCGGCGAGCTCTTTTACAAGTTTGCAATGAAGCGTTGAGTTGTGGTCGGTGATAGCAATCAGATCAATATTCTTTTCTTTTGCTGCGCTTACAATGTTTACAGGGCTCATATCCAAGCTTGCACAGGCCGACAGGACCGTGTGGATGTGGAGATCAGTCCTGAACTTTTTCATTGAACACCTTTTATTTTCTGGTAAAGCAATCCGGCAATTTCGAAGGTCGACATCGAAGTTCCAAGGACCGGAATATTCACTTTGTTGCTGAGGTCAATGGCAGTTTGCTCAGGGGTCAATGAACTTACCAGCAAGATGCAGGCTAGTTCCTTCCGGACTGCAATATCCACTATATTTGCGTGCGTCTGCAAGGTAATCCAAACCTTACCGTGGGATGCATTTTCCAATACATCGCTCAACAAATCCGAAATATAACCGCCGGTAATATTTCGGATGAGGCCTTTACTGCCAGAGAAAACTACCAGGTTCAAATCTTTTGTCAATTCAGAAACTTTCATTGTATCGCCCCCATATGTTAAAATCATGTGTTGGTATGTTGTTCACCCTCCCCTCTGGAATTGCCCTTTGCCGTTGACAGAACGATGCCGGGACCTCCTATTGGGGTTTATAATTTGTATCTCTGTTATTATCAGTATTTTAATTTGTAATAATAAAGGTAATTTAATTATTGAAAATTTCTGTTCAAAATTCCGAAAAACAGTTCAATGAAAAAAATGGTTTTTAGTGATTTTACTTATTTAAATTCTTTCAAAACAAATAGTTCAGGATAATTTAATTGTTGAAAAATTATACAGTTACAAAATTAAATTATCCATTCGCTGCAAAACATGATAATGGATAGAAATTTGTAATTTAGAGGTTTCAATGGCACTAAATTTATGATTTACGAACAAGATGCTTTTCTATCCGGGTTAATCAAGGATCCGGTATTGTCATATAAAATAATCGATCTGCTCCCTTTCCCAATCAATTACCGCGATGCAGAGGGCTTTTACATCACCTGCAACAAGGCATTTGAAAAATTACTGGGCCTTAGCAGGGAAGAGGTGATTGGGAAATCGTACCTTGAATCACAACCCGCCGAAGTCGACGAAATGATGGAGATGAAAGACAAGGAGCTGTTCGATTCCCCGACAGATATCATTTATGAACATCAGTTCAAAACGACTGATGGAACGATGCATGAGATGCTGATATACAAAACGGCTATTCGCAATGATACAGGTGCATTCGAAGGTATTGTCTCTACTTTTTACGATGTAACTGATCGGCGGAAAGCTGAACAAAGGTCGGAGAAGGCCAAGGAAGCATCCGTAATAGCCTCTGCCATGCTTCAGAAAATCAGGGCTGGCATTGTGATTGTGGACCACAACATGAAGGTGATCGATTGCAACGAAACTTTTGCCCGGCTGCTGGGAGAGGAGGCAGAAGAGTTGTACGAGGCCATCCCCGGACTGCAAGGGGCAGATGTGAAGGAGCTGGTTCCCGAAATTGTTGGGAAAATGTTCTCCGGTTTGCTGCATACCGGTGAAGAGATGTTGGAGCGGGACCTGACATACAAAAATAAGCTTCTTCATATCTCCATCGTTACCATTTATAAACACAGGGTAGTAGGGGCCATTATCAGAAACCTCTCATCGCCAAAACTGGTCAGGGAAGAGATCATCAGCAGGGCGATGAAAGTGACCAGGCAGAACATTGATATGGTTCAGAAGGTTGCAACTTTGCTGGCCGAGAATGCTGCCCAAACTGAAGATATGCTCAATTCAATTGTAGCGGCCTACAAATACGGAGAAGACAGAAAAGATGAGTGAATTTCACATCGAAATTGATTTTGCGCAAAAGCAACCTTCCGGTCAAATCGTATGCGGGGACGTTTTCATATCCAAACTGATTAAAGAAGATGGTCGTACGGTCCTGGTGCTTTCAGATGGTGTAGGGCATGGGGTGAAAGCCAATGTACTTGCAACCATGACAGCCACCATGGCGCTGAACTATACGGTATTGTACAAAAGGCCTGAGGCAGCGGCCCGCATCATTATGCAGGCTTTGCCCAGGGACAGCAGCGGGGTTGAAACCTATGCAACTTTCACCATCATTGAGCTTGAAAGCGATGGGATGGTAAGGATTGTCAATTATGATAACCCTAAAAGTGTCATAGTCAGAAATGGCGTTCCTTTCACTCCGACAAAGGAGTATTTGTTGGACATAACCGGAATTGAGAATGTTGGCAAGGTTTTGCGGTGTAGGGAATTTCGCGCAATGAAGGAGGATCGGATTGTATTCATGAGTGATGGGATTACCCAGTCGGGGATGGAAAATGAAAGGATGAAGATGGGATGGGAACAGCAGAATGTAGAGGCATATGTCGTTCAGCAACTCGCCAGGGCCAGTGATATTTCTGCAAGGCGCCTAAGCAAAAAAATTTTGAACAAAGCGATCCAAAATGATGGCTTTCACCTGAGAGACGATGCAAGCTGCGGTGTTATCTATTTCAGGGATCCACGGGAAATGCTGCTGGTTACCGGTCCGCCATTCTTTAAAGCCAAGGATCACGATTTTGCGCTGCGAATCAACGATTATAAGGGAGTCAAGATTGTTTGCGGAGGAACAACAGCCGAGATCATTGCCCGTGAGTTGCACCAGGAGATTGAAACCGAGATTTCGCTCAGCACACCCTACGCCATACCGAGGTATTTGATGTCCGGTTTTAACCTGGTGACTGAGGGGATTTTGACCATTGGCAAAGTGGAGGAGTTGCTGGAAAATTACGATAGCGAAATTCGCTATGGCAACTCCCCGGCTGAAGAGATTGTCAAACAGTTGATGCAACACGACCGAATTGTCGTTTTGGTTGGAACCCGAATCAACTGGGCGCACCACGACCCTGATCAGCCGATAGAGATGGAGATCCGTAAGTTTGTTGTGAAGCGCATTGTGAAGTTATTGGAAGAGAAGTTCTTCAAAGAGGTGGTCATTAATTTCTATTAAGAGAGTGCCTAAAGTGTCTAAAGTATTTAAAGTGCCTAAAGTTATGGACTCCAGACAAATATGGCATGTGGCGTAAGTACTTTAGCGCACTTTAGCGCACTTTAGGCACTCTATGAGGAAAGTATGTGTATTGTATCCAACAACTTGGTATTCACCTCTTTGTCATATTTGATGGCTCTGTTGAAGGGGGTTAATTCGATAGAATCATTGGCAATCCCCACCATTACACTTTGTTGGTCATCGAGTAGCGCCTCGACAGAAGCAACACCAAGCCGGCTGGCCAGTATCCTGTCGTAGGCCGTTGGTGAGCCGCCCCTTTGGATATGACCCAACACCGTGACCCTTACATCATATTGTGGAAAGTGTTCTTCGACCTGTTTGGCAATACTAAATGCGCCACCTGCTTTTTCACCCTCGGCCACCAAGACAATAGAGGAGTTTTTACTCTTGCGGTAGCCGGACTTGATATAGTTCTCAAGCGTGGTAATATCAGTATCCGTTTCAGGAATCAACACGGCTTCAGCCCCTGAGGCAACGCCGCCGTTGAGCGCTAAAAATCCGGCATCACGACCCATTACTTCTATGAAAAACAGCCGCTCGTGGGCGGTGGCAGTATCCCTGATCTTGTCGACAGCTTCGATGATGGTATTCAGCGCCGTATCGTAACCTATTGTGAAATCAGTGCCAAAAAGATCGTTGTCAATTGTTCCGGGTACGCCTACGATTGGGATTCCAAATTCCTGGGCAAAAATGCGGGCACCGGTAAAAGTCCCATCCCCGCCAATGACGACCAACGCATCGATTCCCTCCTCTTTCAAGTGTTTGTAGGCCAAATCACGACCCTCTTTCAAGTGAAATTCTTTACATCTGGCAGATTTGAGAATAGTCCCGCCCAGTTGGATGATATTGCTAACGTCACCCGAAACCATTGGCCTAAAATTTTTCTCTATTAACCCTTTGTATCCCTGGTATATACCAACGACTTCGCGGCCATAGAAGATGGCTGTCCTGACAACTGCCCGGACAGCCGCGTTCATCCCCGGTGCATCACCACCAGAGGTAAGCACACCAATTTTGCGGATCGGACTGTCCGAATAATCCTCAGGATGCGGTGATCTGTATTCTTTTGCCATGATGTTTTTTTGCAAAATTAGGAATGAATTATTGCGGATAATGTTTTTAAAGTTAAGTTTCTCTAAACATTTTGATCCAATTCCAACTGGGCCAAATATCCTGCGACCTCTTCCAATAGCTGCTTCGGCGTTGAAGTGGCTCCGCAAATTCCAACAGAATCAATGTTCAGGAACCAATCTGAGTTTATCTCACATAGTTCGGAGATGAACTTGGTATTGGGATTAACGGAGGAACAGATATCAAAAAGCATTTTACCATTTGAGCTCTTTTTGCCACTTACGAACAGGACCAGTTCGAAGCGGGCTGCAAATTTTTTAATACCGGGGATCCTGTTGGCGACCTGACGGCAGATGGTGTCGTGAATTTTGACGGGTACATTGGATGTTTTGTTCTTTAGTTCTCCGGTAAGCAGGTGCAATCCCTCCAATCCTTTGGTGGTTTGGGAATACAACACAATGGGACGTGTATAATCGAGTTGCTCAAGGTCTTCTATCCCTTCCACAACCAGTGCGGCCCCTTTGGTTTGGCCAACAAGGCCATTTACTTCCGCATGACCTTTTTTCCCATAGATGACAAGTTGGCTATTGTCTTTGGCGCTATTTTCATAGCTTTTAAGAATTCTTTTCTGTAATTTCAACACAACCGGGCAGGTGGCATCGACCAGTTTTATGTTATTTTCCTGCGCATATTTATAGATTTCAGGTGGTTCGCCATGGGCCCTTAATAAAACAGTTGTATTGCTCATGGTGAAAAATTGCTCGTGGGAAATGGTTGTCAACCCTTTTTTCTTCAGTCGTTCAACCTCCGAATTGTTGTGGACAATATCGCCAAGGCAAAACAAGTGCGTATCCTGTTCAAGCCGTTCCTCAGCCCGGCGGATAGCCTCCACTACGCCAAAACAAAATCCGGAACCTTTGTCGACTTCAATTTTCATTAGAAATATTTCTACTCATCTTTTAACAAGCATAAAGTTCAGATTTTGTTCGTCTTCCATTATTCATTAAGCTTCAAAATCTTCATTAAATTTAAGTTTAAAAGTTTTATATTAGGCTCATCTAAAGACCCTAGTCTCCCAATTATCAGGTCCTTATCAATTGTGGCAATTTTATTTAACCTGATTAGGGATGTCTTTTTAAGTCCATTCATCATAGATGGTTGAACCGAAATGTCAAATTCGCCTTGCCATTTCAGTTGTGTAGTTATGAAACACACTGTCACATCAACTTCTGATTTCATTAAAATAACGGCAGGCCTGTTTTTGTTCCCTAAAAGATCAGTGAATGGGAATGGGATCAGCACAATGTCACCTTTATTCATTGGTAACTCTCTTTTAGGTCATCTACGGTATAAAGGTCTTCCTCGTCTTTTAAATAGGCAAACGATTTTGAGTCAGATATTAAAGACTGGATGCCTTCCTGAATAATTTTATCGTCAATTTTAGTGAGTAAAAAATCAGCAAAATCGTTTACCTCTTTAATCTTTAAATCGGGTAACTGACTGATTTTCTCTATGGTGCTCTCTATCAAGATTTGTCTATTCATAACAATCAATTTTGTCAAATTTACAAAATAGTATCTCAATATCCCATTTTATTAATTGACTGATCATGTTGATAAAGATTAGTTTCTATCGATGATCTCAAGAAACTCTTTCCTCTACTTTCTTCAATATCCACTCAAATTGCTCATCCCTCGTCATGTGGCTGTTGTCGAGAACGATTGCATCAGCTGCTTTGCGCAGCGGACTCTCCTCCCTGGTTTCGTCGAAGCGATCGCGTTCAGTGATGTTTTTGAGGATCTCATCGAAATCTACCGGCTCGTTTTTCGCGATCATCTCGTCGTACCTGCGTTGGGCGCGAATCCGGGCATCCGCAGTCATAAAGATCTTCAATTCAGCATTGGGAAAAACGACGGTGCCGATGTCGCGACCATCCATGACGATCCCTTTTGAACGTCCCATCTCCTGCTGCTGAGCTACCAAAAGCTGGCGAACTGCGCCAATGGCTGCAATCTGACTTACATTTTGTGCCACAGCTAGTTGCCTGATCTCTTGTTCGACATTCTCCCCGTTCAGGCAGACATCGTTGTGAGCAGTGACGGGATTAAAGACAAAAGTGATCCGGATCTTTTTCAGGTTTTCCAGCAAAACGGGCAAATTTATCTCTCCTTTCACCACCATCCCTGCCCTCAGACAATAAAGTGTGACAGCGCGGTACATGGCCCCTGAATCGATAAAAATGTAATTCAGCTTCTTTGCAATCTCTTTGGCTACCGTGCTTTTGCCACAGGAAGAGTAACCATCGATGGCAATAATAATCTTATTTTGGTTTAAATCACTCATGCTTTTTCTTTAGATACAAAGATAATCATTCGGGATGAGGCGAAGAAGGATTACTTCAGGATACGGGATAAATCGGCTGACAAGGATAAATTGTGCACCATGCCACCAAGCGCGTATCCCGACAACGCATAATTGAACCGGATGGACTGAAGGTTGATGCCCAATCCGGTAGTAAACCCTGCTAGCCCGGTCTGATCGGCGGTTGCAAGATCGGAATGTCTTCTGTAATTGTAACCAATACGAAGGGTGACTTTGTTTTCGGGGAACAGTTCTGCGCCCACCGAAAGATGCCGCATCAGTTGTGGGAAAAACGATTTGTCACTTACAGGAAGATCTATTCCATTGGGATCCATTGCTGTTACGGGGGAATTCCATCGATTGAGATCGTAAGCCGTAATGCTGATTCGAAGCGGGGCATGCTGCAGTTCGTGCGTATATCCCAACTGGAGTGATCCGACCAGTTTTTCATGCTCAGCGCCTCCGTAATAGGTTCTCAACTGCCTGCCAAGCTGTTTGAAACAGAGGGCTATGGTGGTCAGGTGGTCGGACGAATGCCTGGCAATGCCTATATCTGCCGCGATCCCAAAGGAACTATAGTTTTCGAGGTGAGAGTAGATGGGCTTCAATGATGCCCCTACCGTGAAGTTGTTGGCAAAGGTCTTTGCCCAGGTGAGCGACAGGGCATAATCCGAAGCGCTGAAACTGCCTGTTATCAATCCTGTTTCATCGGCTGCCACAAACTGTCCATAATCGACGAACTGAATGCCTATGGCAGCCATGCCGAATTTGCCGAGATTCCTGGCATAAGCGCCATATCCAAAGCCGATCCCGGCAAGATATTTCGCATAATTTACCGAGAGGGTGTTGTTCATTTCAGGCGATAGCAGGGCAGGATTCTGAAGCAGCAGTTCCGGATCCGGATCCGGAAGAGCGATCTGTACTCCTCCCAGCGCGGCGGTTTTGGCAGAATTTGTTAGTTGCATGAAGCCGAAAACTCCCTCCCCGGCCGTTTGTGCAAAAAGGACGGGCAGCATTGCGATGGATAGAAGAACCGTTAGGAGGGTTCGGATCATCATTGTCAATTGTCCATTGTCCATTTTCAATTCCTTGGTTTGGCAATATTAGGAAAAATCAATTGATCTTTTACCTCCTTCGCGCGTTTAGGCAAGTTTCTCCTTGAGCCCTTCCACCACCAGGAAAACGATGGGACAGACTTCACAGTTCTTTAGGGTCAGGTTGAGGAGTTGAGTGAACCTTCTCCTGTCGGTGTGTGGGTATTCCCGGCAGGCTTTTGGCCTGTATTCATAAACAGAGCAGCAGTTGTCGGCCATCAAAAAGGGACAGGGCGCATGGTTGAATACATAGTCATGATCCTCATCGAGGTGCATATATTGTTCAATTACCTGGGAAGGCTTTAATCTGAGAGGCTTAGAGAGTCTTTCCACATCTTTGTCAGATATCATAGGACTTATGCTGCCGCAGCAGTTGGCGCAGGTGAGACAGTCGAAATTTTCAAATGCCTCTTCATGAAGGGATTGAACTATTTCGTCGAGGTTTTTTGGCGGTTTTTTCTTTAGTCGCTTGAAAAACCGTTCATTCCCGGCCCTGGCATCCCGGGCAAGTTTCTGAACATTATCTTTGGTTGGTGTCTCTTTCATCATTCATTATTCCTATCCCGGGGTGTCGCTCCTTTGTCGCTTTACCCCGGGCTACAAATATGCCGCCACTACGTGGCCGGAATTGCGCTGGCTCAACATAGTGGTCAGGAAATTTGGGATTGTAAAACTGCCAATTTTCACATTCTCATATTTTCTAATTTCCGCATTCTTTTCGCTCTTCGACTTCGCACAAAAACCGATTCTCATTTTCTCATTTTCTCAGTGCTCATCTTCTCCGTTTCATCGTTTCCCTGTTTCAATTTCACCCTTCGACCCTTCGACTTCACTCAGGAACCGTCTCCCAGTCCCCTCGTCTCCTAGTCCTTCCGTCGTCATCGCCCCGCATCCTGCTGGATTGCCACAATCCGCTCCGTTGCTTTTCTAAGTTTGACCTGAGCCAGCAACAAACCCGAAATAACGATAATTATACCCACAAATTTTCTCAGCGTGAGCGGTTCGTCGAGTATGTACCAGGCAAAGATTGCAGTAAAAACCGGAATGATATTGATGAAAATATTGACGCTGTTGATACCTAATCTTTTAACGCTATGTGCGTACAAGATAAAAGCGATACAGGAGGCAAAAACTGAGAGTTTTAATATACCGGCGAAAGCGGGAAAATTGAATGGGATTGAAGTAAAATCCTTGTATTCAAAAATTAGCCACAACGGAAGGAAATAGATGATACCAAAAAGATTCTGGTAGGTGATGATGGCGGATGGATTGTATTTAACCGCCAGATTCTTCAGAACGACAATGTAACCGATGGCAGAGGCAACGGCCAAAAATTCCAAAGCAATACCCAATGGTGATGCAGTAAGGTTGAAGGAGTTGTCGAAAACCACGACAGAAACGCCCAGGAAAGAGATCATTATTCCAACAAAGGTTCGTGCCGACTGTTTCTCTCCGTGAAAACGCGAGGCAGCGATAGGTGAGAATAGTGGAATGGTTGCCACGATGATAGCTCCCACGGTACTTGAAACGTACAGCAATCCATAGCTTTCGCCCATAAAGTAAAGAAACGGTTCGAAAAGGGAGAGCAGGATAAAAGCCGTCAGGTCTTTCCGCTCTATCTTTACCATTTTGCCTGTCAAAAAAGCGAACGCCATCAGCAGCAGGGAGGCGATGACAAGTCTGAAAAGCACCGTTGTCAGCGGGCCGTAAACGGTGTATACCTCTTTGACCCAAACAAATGAGAGGGCCCAAAAGACCATGGCAAAGATGACTGCGAGATAAACCAACCACTTTTTTTCTTGCATGTATTGCTGGATGAAGGTTATCGTCTTTTGTACGTCTACGATTTAATTAAGTTGCGGGATAAAGCTAAACGCATATCTATTTCCAGGGAACTTTCGCGGAGGGGTAATAATTGACATCCATTGCTTTGAACCGCTCTGCATGGCACCCCAGCCTGACTCTGTATTCTTCCCATTTTCGGTTGGTTGCCTCCGTCCAGCCAATTTCGGCATATCCCGGAAGTCGGGGGAATACGAGCGATTCAATCTGCTTGATGTTGGTAACAGTTTCTGACCACAACGGGCATTCGATGCCCAGAATATTCTCTTTGGTAATTCCCGGGACCAGGGTAGCAGGATCCCATTTGTAGCCGGTATCGACTTCCACATAGCCGGCCCAATGCAAACCAAGTTTTGTTTTTGGGTTGTATTTCATGTCGAGATATGCTTTCGCTGCGGGTGACATGATGATTTTTACCCCTTTGGCTACTCCCCTTGAAGCATTTTCGGCTTTTGACCAATATTGAGCTACCGTCGATGGTTTCAACGCAGAGAGAGTGGTCTCATCCCAGCCGATCATCTGTTTCCCGTTGGCCAAAACGATCTCCTGAACGCGCTCGATGAAAGGAATATAATCCTCATTTTTTGTCACATGTGATTCGTCTCCGCCAACATGAATGTACGGACCCGGGGTTAATTCGGAAAGTTCACGGATCACATCGTTCAGGAATTTGTAAGTAAACTCCTTGTTGGTTTGAAGGGTACTGAATCCGACCTTGGTGCCGGTGTAAAGTTTTGTAGGCTGGTTGTCGGGATTCAGTTCAGGTACCGAAGCGAGTGCCGCATTCGTGTGCCCCGGCATATCAATTTCGGGAATGATGGTGATGAAGCGGTCTGCCGCATATTGTACAATTTCTTTGTAAACTTCCTGGGTATAGAAGCCACCTTTGCCACCGCCTACCTGGGTAGTACCCCCTATTTTGGTGAGCGAAGGCCACGATTTAATCTCAATTCGCCAACCCTGATCATCGGCAAGATGGAGGTGCAATACGTTCATCTTGTAGGCTGCAATCAGGTCGATGAAACGTTTGACGTCGTCAGGGCCAAAAAAGTGCCTGGCAACATCCAGCATTGCTCCACGATAGGTATATTCCGGATAATCCAGAATGGTACCGCATGGGATTTTCCAAGGGCCCTTGATAGGTTTTTTGCCTTCGAAAGATGCAGGTAAAAGCTGACGGATTGTCTGTAACCCCCGAAAAACCCCCTCGGGAGTATGGGCTGATAATCTTATCGTCCCGGGGGAAATGGTCAACTCATATCCTTCCTTTCCTAGTTGACTGATGGCATCGTCTGTTTCCAACTGGATATACTTTTCTGATTTTTGAACACCTGGCTCAAGGATTACATTATTGCTGCCGGTTGCCGGTGTAAGGAAATCATCAAGGTATTTTGCCAAACTTATCATGCCAGGATTTACTTCATTTACACGGATATCCAAACCTCCATTGAACTCAAAATTTCCGGCACCTGACTTAACGGATACCGGTTTTGGGATAAGGGCAGCTTTTGTCAGATCAGCGGCAAAGGAAGGATTGGCAGTCGCGAAGGTCAGGACCAAAAGTAGTCCGTTCAAAATTAAAATAAAACGTAAATGTTTTGTTCCCATCGTAAGTTTAGGTGTTAAATATTGCTGGTTAATATTCCTGGTAAGATAGCTGAAAAAACTGAAATGAAGAAAAGCCCAAATGCTGAAAACTGCATAATGGGCTTTTTTTTGGGTGGAAGATGGGATTCGAACCCACGACCAATGGTACCACAAACCACTACTCTAACCGACTGAGCTACATCCACCGTTTTGTGCCCGCAAATATAGGGCTGTTTTTCGAATTAGACAAA
>Ga0172379_10002469_pt1 | contig 32523 bp, 19 predicted proteins | sample GrowelOW334metaG_FD_119756 | JGI IMG/M metagenome (GOLD analysis project Ga0172379, IMG submission 119756) | Groundwater microbial communities from an aquifer near a municipal landfill in Southern Ontario, Canada - Groundwater well OW334 metaG | ecosystem: Environmental > Aquatic > Deep...
GCATGCCGGTCAGCAGAAACGCCCACCATACCCAGTTGCCGGACACGCCTCCCGACCTGACGATATCAGTGACAAGATTCGGTGTATCGGTCGAAAACGTCGTGGCCACCATCGAAAACCCAAGCAGCCACCATGGCATTGTTCGCCCGGAAAGAAAAAAATCAGAAGAACTTTTCCCGGCTTTCTTCGACGCCCAGAACCCGATAACAAGCATCAGCGCGAAGTACGCAACGATAATCCCCCAATCAACCGGCTTCAACAGCATGGCTTCCTCCTTGTTATTGCCTTACTTTTTTTCGGCATGATAACCTCACAACGTAATTCGTTTGAAGTTGCATTATATTATCGCCTGATTCTGTTGTCTATCGGCGCGTAATTACACAAAACGCCAAACCGGCAAATGATTTGCAACCTTTGTTTGCGACTTGTGAGCCGGCGAATGTTCAACTATTATAATTCCTTTTAAGAACTTTGTTTGGGAGCAAATATGAAATCATCCGAATTGCATCAAGGAAAAGTTGAATCCTCATGGCTCGATACGAAACTGCGCCGGCGAAAAAAAGTAATTCTCAAACTCTCGATTCTGCTTCTTCTCGCCGGAACGATTACTATTGCGAGCGCCTTTTCAGAAGAACTGCCTGATTGGGAAAATGCGCGAGTGATCGGAATCAATAAAGAACCCGCGCATGCGACGCTGGTTCCCTTTCCGACGACACAGGCGGCGATCAAGGCTGAAAAGAATGATTCGCCTTTCCTAATGTCGCTTAATGGAACGTGGAAATTCAATTGGGTTAGGAAACCCGATGAACGGCCCATGGAGTTTTATAAGCCTGGATTCGACGTTAGCGGCTGGAAAGAGATTCCGGTTCCGTCGAACGTTGAAATGTTCGGCTATGGGAAACCAATATATTCAAACGCGACATATCCGTTCGCCAGGAATGCGCCAAAGGTTACCGATAAGCCGGCCGACCCGTCGTGGACAGCGAATAAAGACCGCAACCCGGTCAGCTCCTATCGCCGGACATTCACTCTTCCCACTGCTTGGAAGAACCGAGAGACGTTCGTCGTCTTTGACGGCGTCGCCTCCGCGTTCTACCTTTGGATCAACGGCGAAAAGGTTGGCTACAGCGAGGACAGCCGCCTACCCGCCGAATTCAATATCACCAAATATCTCAAGCCCGGCGAAAACATCATAGCCGCCGAGGTTTACCGCTGGAGCGACGGCAGTTATATGGAAGATCAGGATTTCTGGCGCATGAGCGGCATTTTTCGAAAAGTTACGCTCGTTTCTCGCGCGTCTCTCTACATACGAGACTTTTTCGCGCATCCCGTTCTCGAAGCTGATTACAAAAACGCTAATTTGAATCTTACGGTTAAAGTAAGAAACGAAAGTTCAAAGGCCGCGCCCGCGTCAGTTGAGGCCGACCTGTTCGACGCTGCCGGCAAACCGGTTTTTAAAACGCTGAAAGCAAAAGCTGAAGTTCCTTCTCAAAAAGGCGAGATAGCGCTTAAATTCGAACAACAAGTGGCGAACCCGGAAAAGTGGTCGGCTGAGACCCCCAATTTGTACAAACTGATTCTCACGCTCAAGGACAGCGCGGGAAAAACGATCGAATCCATTCCTTCCGATATCGGATTTAAAGCAGTCGAAATCAAAGGAAGCAACCTGCTCGTCAATGGAAAACCGATATACATCAAAGGAGTCAACCGGCATGAGATCGACCCTGACCTCGGGCAGGCTATCAACATAGAAGGCATGAAAAAAGATATTCTTTTGATGAAACGCAACAACGTAAACGCGGTGCGCACAAGCCATTATCCGAACGCGACTGAATGGTACGCGCTCTGCGACAAATACGGCATTTACGTTTTCGACGAGGCTAACATCGAGGCTCACGGCTACGACAGTTGGAAGGAACAGCGAATATCAACAGGCGAAGATTTCGCCGATGCGCATGTCGCACGCGTCAGCGGCATGATCGAACGCGACAAGAATCATCCATCCATCATCGTATTCTCGCTCGGCAACGAGTCTGGAGTAGGCAAAAACTTCGTGCTTGCCAGACAATGGATAAAAGAGAACTATCCGATGTATGTAATTTCGTACGAACCCAACGGCAGCCGCCACAGCGATATTTTCTGCCCGATGTATACGAAACCCAAGGAAATGGCCGGCTCCTGGACGATGATCGGAAACGGACGGCCGTTCATCCTTATCGAATACGCGCACTCGATGGGCAACAGCACTGGCAATTTTCAGGAATACTGGGACGTGATCGAGTCGCACAAATACATGCAGGGCGGATTTATCTGGGACTGGGTCGACCAGGGCATTCGAAGAAAGAGCAAGAACGGCAAGGAATACTGGGCATACGGCGGCGACTTCGGCGACAAACCAAACGACGGCAACTTCGTATGCAACGGACTTATAGCGCCCGACCGCACCGAACACCCCGCAGTCTACGAGGTAAGAAAAGTCTATTCTGACATTAAAACCGTTCCTGTCGACCTCCAGGCAGGCAAGATCAGCGTTCGCAATAAATATTTCTTCCGCGACCTCTCTTTCGTTAACGCCGCATGGGAGCTGACTGAAAATGGAATAATCATCCAATCCGGCAAATTGCCGAAACTGGATATTCAGCCCCGTAATGCTCAGGATTTCACGCTTCCGATCAAAAAACCGGCGCTCAAACCCGGCGCGGACTATTTGCTGAAGATCAACTATTCCCTCGCGGCCGACACAATCTGGGCGAAGAAAGGCTACGTTATTGCATGGGACCAGATGGAAATGCCGTACAAATCGCCGCCCGCTCCGATGGCGGACGTTTCAAAGATGCCGGCGGCGGCGCTTAGCGAGACCGCCGACGCCTTCGTCGTTAGCGGCAAAGATTTCGAAGCGGCAATCGGCCGCAAGAGCGGATCGCTCGAATCAATGAAATATAAAAGCAGGGAATTCATTGTCTCCCCTCTCGCGCCAAACTTCTGGCGGCCGCCTACAGACAACGACCGGGGCAGCAACATGCCATCCCGGCAGGGATTCTGGCGCGACGCCGCCGCAAAGCGGATCGTCAACTCTGTTGAGGCAAAACAGATGAATCCGCAAACGGTTCTTGTCACGGTTGACTGCAATCTCTTCGACTCAAACACTTCGTACAAAACCGCGTTCACGATCACCGGCGACGGCGCAATTGTGATTTCAGCGGAATACAAATCAAACGGAAACAGGGGCAAAGAACAGCTTCTTGACATTCCGCGATTAGGAATGCAGATGGAGATTCCCGGCGAATATGACAACGTGAAGTATTACGGCCGCGGGCCGTCCGAAAATTATTGGGACAGAAACACAGGATCGGCGGTAGGCATATATGCGCAGAAGGTCGCGGATATGATATATGATTACGTAGAGCCGCAGGAGAACGGAAACAGAACAGATGTCCGCTGGGTTACGTTTACAAACAGCGCCGGCGCCGGCATCCGCGCTACAGGGATGCCGCTTCTGAGCGTAAGCGCGTGGCCGTACAGAATGCGCGAACTTGAGAGGGTTGCGCATCCATACGAGATGAAGATGTCCGGCAACCTGACCGTCAATCTCGATTACCTTCAGATGGGGGTCGGGGGCGATGACAGTTGGGGCGCGCTGCCGCACGATCAATATCGAATATGGCCGTCGAAGGAATACAAATACTCATTCAAAATACAGCCGGTTGATTAAAAATCACTGGACGTTTACGAGCATTCAGAAGGATTGGCTTTTCATCGGATGACAAATGGCGCGGTCTCTTGCGCCGATAGGAATCCGACTATTATTTGAATTCCAGTTTAATAGCTTTTGATCGCATTCCGAAAACAGTTCCTTCGGCATATTTCCACTCTTTGCCACTGGATTGAACTTCGGAAACAACTCCGGTTTCCCGCCATGTGCCGTCCGCCAACTGGACAGCGAGAGCGACATCCTTGAACTTAAATTCGCCGCCGAGAGTGTTGCTTATCTCGAATGTATTCGTCATCTTAAGCGTTTTTACCGTTGGAAGATCGGCCAGAACTTCCTGCCAGAATTCAAACGGGAAATCATTCGAAGGAACCGAACCGGACGGCGCGCGATTAATCAATATTGTTTTCATTGTGTCTCCGCCGCGCACGCCGAATATTTTCATCCTGATTTTCGCACACTTAGCCGTCTTCAGCTCTTCTGCGGTCAATGCGCCCTTCAAGCCGAATTCAGAAAGATTGAAATCGAGTTGCGCCTGTTCGCTCATCGGCATCGTTTCGATCGCCCTGTCTTTGCCGGGTTCCCTGAGCGGCGGCGCCGACGCCTCTTTTGAGTCAGCGACGTTCCCGTGCTCTATGACAAGCCGCGACGCGGGAATGCCTTCCTCGGATTCCAGGTACATCGCGAGTCTGTAATCGCGCGCGGCAAACGGCGCTTCCATCACAGCTTCCGCCGGAATTCTTACGGTCACTTCGCGGCTTCCCGGCGCGACATCCATCCGGAACAGCCGCCAGCCCTGCCCGAGCGGCTTGTTATCCGTTTTCGAGTTCACCACATTCGTATTGTCGAATCTCTTTCCGTCAATCTCCAGCCAACTGAGGAGATAAGGATTCTTCGTCGAGTAAAGTGCGACATGAAAATAGGATTTTGCGGCTGGGACGGTCATTTTAGCGCGGCAGACATACGCCCTGTTTTCAATCGCGCACAATTTGCCGCCGCTCGAAGGAGCTATAGACGCGGTTTCCGCAGCGCTTTTCTCGAACTTCACGCTTTTCGGTTTAGCGCCGATCAGAGCCGGCGCAACTGAAGAATAAATATTGTATATGGTTTTGCCGGGCCCAGCTTCGACTATGTCGTAATCGACGCCAATCGGAGCCGGACGCTGAATCTCACGCTCAGGAACGCCGCGCAGAATGGCTGTCACATGCCCGCCCAGTTCGATCCCGCTGTTGTCATTCAGATATTTATAAACCGGATAAACCTGTTGGAGTCTGAGTCCAGCTCGAATTTTCGGCAACTTCAATGTCTGTGGGTCCATGCCGGGATTGCGAACCGCGAACAATTCCTGACCGGCGCCGCGGTGATGATAGCCGTACGCTTCGCCTTTTTTCGGGTCGCCGCCTATCAGGTCGGTCCGCCGGAATGCGCCGTCGCTCGCTTTCGCCCACTTCGCCGCTTCAGCGAGAAACCTCCACTGCCTGTCATTCAGCAACTCAGGCGACAGATACAACTCTCGCATATAGACGCCGCGGCCCATATACATAATGACGTTATCAGCCCATGTTTTGAATTCTTCATTTTCGCCGCCCAGCCGGTTTAGAACGCCGTCGATAATGCCGTGTGTCATGATCGCGTTTGTCGGATACCGCGCGCCTTCCTCGACAAGCCGCCTGTGCATCCACCCGTCCACATACGTTATCGCCCAGTCGCGCGGTTCGAGAGACGCGCCGCCGTAATCGTATCCGTAGTCCGAGCTTCCGATCCAAAGCGTGTCCGAATGCGAAAGCCACCACGGGCTGAGCCACATGTTCGACGTCACATTCAGATATGATTCCGAATTGAGACTGTGAATATAATCGAGCAGTCCGGCTTCAGCGTCGATATTCGCCTCGAAGCTGTGCCGTTTCGTCTGCGGATAGGGCGTCGCCGGGTTGTAACATTCGAAGTAGTTGAAATCGTGTTTGAAATACTCCGTTCCTTGTTCGAGAACAAGATTATTCAGACGAGTTCGCAGTGCTGCATTGTACTTAGGACCCGCCAAACAGTAATACTGCATGTTCCTGTCCGCCTCGTAACCATTATCCGCGCCCCATCGCGCATTCAGCTTATATCCGCAGAGCGGGAGCCACAACCCGAACTTCGAACCGCCTTCCTCGAATACTTTCCGCAACGGCCCGAAATCCTTCGGAAACGACTGTTTGCTCGTTTCCCAAATTGAGTCCCGGTTTTGCCAACCGTCGTCCACCACGAGATAGTCGAGTTTAACTCCGTATTTGCCGAGCCCTTTGTCGAATTTTTTCATGACGGATTTAAACTTGCTTATATTCATGCCGATCTGAACGTCGTACCATGAATTGTATAGGAGCATCGATTTCCATGAGTATCGGAAAGAATCGACGTAATCCCTGAAAGCCTCTTCAACCTGTCCCTTATCAGCCATACCGATAACGGCGTCGTATGATGTTCTGCATTCGCCGGGCGCCAGAGTCCATCCGGGATAATGCCGTAAAACGACATCGTCGCCTTCGACGAGATTATAACCGGCCGGCGATTCGAGGCCGAAGAAGAAATCGTTATAAAACACAGGCTGGCCGAAGCCGCCGTGCCTCGCCCCTTTCAAACCGCGCAGAACGCTTACGCTGACCCGGTCGACTTCGACCTTTTCAGGCCCGGCGGCGCAAACCCGGATCTGCTTCTTCATCACCGCCGAATTCGGTTTAACCGAATATATAACTTCCGCTTTTAATTGCTTTGAAGCAAATGTAATTTCCAGCGATTTCGTTCCGTCCGCCGCCGTCTTCGCTTCTCGCGCTTCAGCCCTCATATCGTCCTGCTTAATCGTCGACCCGTTCATTAAAAGTATTTCAAAGCCTTCGCCGCTAAGAACCGCTTTTTCGCCTGCGAGTTTGTTTGTAAGAACAGCTCCTCCAACACGCATGTTGTCAAGCTTGAAAGCCAGCTCCGCTTTCGCATTGCCGAATGTTATTTCCTTCACCGTCAAGGCGCCGGCGCGGCAAACGCATAGCAACGCCGCGACGGCTACGCACGAAATCAGTTTCGTCGCGAATCGGTTCTTAAACATATTCCCTCCGGGAAGGATTAGATTTTCAAAAATAGATCGACTGCGATTTTCTCAACGCGCGCCTTAACGCCATCCGCGAAATCCCACGCCTCAGGAAAATAGGTAAGGACCTTTTCGCAGAGATCGGATTCGTTTTCTTTCGGTTTCCGATAGTTGATGCCCAAAACATCCATGTGTATATAGACTGACTTCATGCGTGCGGTGAAATCGTTCCAGTCCTTGTGGCTCGCCGGCGTCCAGCCGACTTCTGCGAGAGCGGCCGCGCGCGGGTATGCCATATATTCGGCATACGAAGCTTTATCAATGTATTCGGTCCAAAGGTTTCCTTGAACGCCGATAATGTGTTCCGCTTCTTCAGGCGTCAAATCCTTAGGGACAGGTTCGAAAGAATAAACGCGGCAAAGCGGCACGAAGCCGCCTATGGCGCGCGGTTCGCCGCCAAGCGCCTGCAGATAGTCGAAATAGCAATGGCTGGTAGGACTCATAACCACATCGTGCCCTGTGCGGGCAGCCGCTATCCCGCCTTCCATTCCGCGCCAGCTCATCACAGTCGCGCGCGGCGGCAGGCCGCCCTCGATTATCTCGTCCCAACCGATCAGTTTCTTGCCTTTCGAGTTGACGAACTTTTCCATTCTCGTGATGAACCAGCTTTGCAGTTCGCTTTCGTCTTTCAGGCCTTCTGACATTATGCGGGCCTGACATTTCGCGCATTCCTTCCAGCGGTCTTTCGGAACTTCGTCGCCTCCGATGTGAATGTACTCGCCGGGAAACAGCGCCGCGACTTCGGTCAGAACGTTTTCGAGGAACTCGAACGTCTTGTCGTTTCCGGCGCAGAAGATTTCCTTATTGACGCCCCATTCCGTGCGAACCTTGAATTTCTGCGTTGTGCAGGCGAGTCCTTCTTCGCTTGCGAGCGCAGCCTGCGCATGGCCCGGCATCTCGATCTCTGGAACAATAGTGATGTGCCGCGCCGCCGCATACGCTATGATTTCCCGCATATCGTCCTGCGTATAGAACCCTTTATGCGGCTTCCCAGCGCCGTTGAGCTGCCAGCCCTTGCTCGCGCCCCTCTTCGAACCGATATTCGTAAGGTTCGGATATTTCTTAATCTCCAGCCGCCACCCCTGATCGTCAACCAGGTGCATGTGCAGCGTGTTGAATTTAAACAAGGCCATGTAGTCTATGTACTTCAACACGAATTCCTTCGGGAAAAAGTGGCGCGCCGAATCCAGCATCAATCCGCGCCACTTCAGTCGCGGCATGTCCTCGATCTTAACGCATGGCGCCGCCCATTTCACTCCGGAAACTTTCGTCCTGCTTTCAATTTCCGGCGGAAACAACTGTCTGAGCGTCTGAACTCCATAGAACGATCCCGCAGTTGCCGCCGCTGTAATCACTATGCGGTCCGCGGCAATGTCAAGCGTGTAACCTTCATTGCCGAGCGATATATTTTTGGGATTGACTTCGATAACAATCGCGTTCGGGAACTTCTGTTCCTTCGAAGCAAGCTTGACCGCCGCTGTCGCGCCTGTCGAGGGCGCTAAAAGCGCGGAAAGGTAGTCGCCGACCGGTTTTGATTCCTTATCGACTAAAATGACCGTTTCAGGCGTCAGAGCAAACTCGCCTTTCCCGGCCTCGAGCGCAGCCGGTTTAGGAACTATGGAAAACCGGGGGGCGACGGTTTCCGCTTTCGCGGGTGTGACAAATAATGAATTCAGAAATGCAAATAACGCTGCCATGATTATCGGGGAAAATCCTTTCTTCATGGTAATAGCCTCCGTTGCAGGCGCGGACGCGATAGTTCTTATTTACAATCAACCGGCCTTCGAAATTGAATTGAAATATGCTTTCAGAATGAACTCCGTCAGATCTGACGGGAGCGATTCGAGAATCTTATTGATCGGCTCCATTCTTTCGGGTTGCGTTTCTTCGGTCATGCCCACCATGTCGAGCATGGCGGTCAACGTCTGATCGTCGAGTTCCATGCCCTGAACCATTGCGGCGAAATCGGGGCCTGCCGGCTCCGGCGCTTCTTTTCTAAGCGACTCGACGGTTTCCTTCAGGTCATCCAGCATCTTTGCGGCCATCGGAACATTCATATAACTCATGGAGATATGAATGTTGGATTTTGAATTCCCTCTCGCGAACTGGGGTTGAATATACCAGCCGCCGCGTATTTTCATCTCGTCCGCAATCTTATAAACATTAAAGCTATCGGTTGTCGAATGAAATGAGAACATGCACATGTTCGGTTTCCCGTTTATTTTCAGGCCGTCTATTCCGTTTATTCCGTCAATCAGAAGTTTCGTCGCCGTCATGACCTCGCTGACAACTTTTTTGTATCCCTCGATGCCCATATAGTGAAACATCGCCCACGCAGCCGCGACCGGCCCTCCGGTTTTGCTGCTGCTCGCGGTCGGGTTCACGACCGTGTAGCCCGGCCACTGCGCGCACGCAAATATCTGATATCGACGCACGTTTTTGCTTTTGTACAGAATCATCGACGCGTTTTTAGCAGAGTATCCGTATTTGTGAAGATCGACGGATAGCGACGTTACGCCCGGAACCGAGAGGTCGAAATTCGGAACTTCCATGCCGAGCAGTCTCTGGAATGAAAGATGGATTCCGCCGACGCAGCCATCCACGTGGCAAAGCAGGTTCTTTTCCTGCGCGAGTTTGGCGATGTCTTCGATCGGATCAATGACGCCGTGCGCGTAACTCGGCGCCGAGCCTACGAGAAGAATCGTGTTCTCGTTGATCGCCGCCCGCATCGCGTCAACGTCGGCGACAAATGTTTCGTCTTTCACCGGAATCGTAACCACTTTAACGCCGAGATACTGCGCAGCTTTATAGAATGCAGCGTGAGCCGTGAAAGGAACGATCATTTCCGGTTCCTTGATTTCCGGCCTAAGCTCTCTCGCCCTGTTTCTCGCGGACAGAACGGCCATCATGATGCTCTCTGTTCCGCCGGAAGTGAAATTGCCGACAACATTCGAGTCACCGCGTAGCAAATCAGCCATCATGCCGACAAGCTCGTTCTCCATTCTCAATATGCTCGGATACGAAAGCGGATCGAGCGCATTTTCCGTAAGATATTTCGTATACGCTTCATTCAATACTTCCCGCGCGGCTTCGCCGGGATCGTATATGTAACCAAACACTTTCCCGGTCCGCCAGTCGAGGTCGCCCCCTTTGTACGAATCGAGAACCTTCATGATCTCATCCTTCTTCATCCCTTTTTCCGGAAATTTCATAACCTTGCCCTCCCCCTTAAATTTTTGTTCTTTGATATTGTATTACAAAATCCTCAATATTTAAGATTTCTTGAAACAATATACATAACCGCGCCGCCCAAAAACGCCAATGCGACCAGCGAGAATAGCGCTGCAGCGAAGCTGCCTGTGAGCGCGAGCGCGCCTCCGATTATGCCGGGCCCCAGCGCTCCGCCGAATATCACAGCGACTCCCGTATAGAATCCGATCCCAGCGCCGGTCTGGCTTTTAGGGACAATATATTGGAGAAAAGAAAACTCATGAGGCGACCAACTCGATTTTATGAATACCGTCAAAGCTAAAAACGCGACGGCCATTCCGGCGGACCGTGACATGGCGGCTAATGCAAGAGCTATGCCGGCCCCGAAGAATCCCGCCGTGGTCATGACCGCGCGTTTATTCGTCTTATCTCCGATATATCCCCATATCATGATTCCGATGATTGAAAAAACGTATGGCACGGATGTTCCAAACGATAAACCCGAAGCTTCAAGCCCTCTTCCCTTCGCGAGGTAAATCGGGAACCAGCTCATAAGACCGAAATCGAGTGAATCGCTCAGTATGCCGGCAATTATCATCAGCCGGTAAGTTTTCACCTTCAACAATTTCTTCATGCCGACCTTCATGCTGTCGGCGTCGCCGTCTTCTATCTCCATGCCGTCATTAATGCTGGATAACTCCGACGGAGATATCTTTGCGTGTTCCCCGGGAGAATTTCTTATGTAAAATATAATCGGGATCAGCGCGATCACGCATCCCGCGCCTCCGGTGATAAGGAACATCGCTCGCCAACCCCATGAGGCGATCATCGGAATGAGAATGAACGGCAATATCACCATCGGAAGGAAAGCCGCCGCGCCCCATATTCCGTTCGCGCGCGATCTTTCATGCAGCGGAAACCAGTTCTTGGTAAGCACATTCATCATCGGGTAGATAATCCCCTGCCCGATTCCATTGAGAACGCGAAGCAAAACCAGAGCCGCGAAAAACATTCCCAACGGCGCGCATAACGCCGTCAGCGCGGAAAAAACCACAACAGAAATGACAAGGCTTTTTCGCGGACCAAGCCTTTCCGCGAGCGGGCTGAGGGAAATGCAGGCCAACCCGTAGGCGACATAAAAAATGCTCATCAGAAAGCCGCCGTTACGGCCGATTTCCTTAAGAGTCCATCCGTAATCAAGCCCTATGCTGTTTATCGCGAATGATATATTCAGGCGCGAGACGTATGCGACGAATATCGGAAACATCATGGCGACGGGAAGCGACCACCTCAAAGAGCCTCCGTTGCCTTTCGATGCTTTGCCGTCTGCGTGCGCCATGACCCGGAATTGTACCACATACAGCTGCTGTGTATGGAAATGGATTTACTTTTTGGAAACGAACAAACCAAACTCCGATATTGTAGGCCTTATTCTGGACTTCGTGATTCGCAATCTGACTTTCCTCGCAGTCACTGGATTGAAACGGAGCAACTTTTTGTAACCGATAGTCGTTGCGCCGGCGATCTGCTTCCAGTCCGAGCCGTCCAAAGCGTCTATGTAAAACTCCTCCACCCTCTGGCCGTCCTTGATATATTCCTGCAGCATCGCCACATCAAACGTCTTCGGAGCGCCGAGGTCGTACTCAATGTCGGCTGCGGCGACGCCGTCGTCCGTCGTCCAGTATGTTCCAGTATCACCATCTGTTGTTTTAGCCGCCGAATCGACTAAATCGCACGAACAGCTCGATGACGATTTTGCAGCGGAGCCAAGCGCGAGATTGGTTTTGAATGTTTCTTTAATAACCTTTCCAAGCTGCTTGAGAACTTTAACGTCGGCGGCATTGAACAACCCGCGGTTATCCGGCGGCACGTTTAAAAGCAACTGCGCATTTCCGCCGACTGAATCGTAATAAATGTCCAAAAGATGATCCAATGATTTCACGGCGAAGTCATCGAATTTGTGATAGAACCAGCCCGTCCTAATAGAAACATCGACTTCGGCCGGATACCACTTGATCGTTTTGCCCGCTTTCGCGGCTTCGAGCAATTTCTCGCGGCTGCCGATGTCCTGCGCCAGCGCGTCGAAGCCGTCAGGAACGACGCTCCACTCGCTCTCCCGCCCTTTTCCGGCCTCGTTGCCTACCCATCTGACATCCGGACCGTATATCGCAATCGTCGCGTTCGGCGCCAGCGTCCTGACCAACTTGAACATACTGTCAAAATCATACTTCAGCGATTTGCATCTCGGATCGAGATCGACTCCGCACGCGCCGTCCATCCATACCTCGGATATCTCGCCGTAATTCGTCAGCAACTCGTGAAGCTGATTCAAGTAATACGTGTTATATTCAGGAGTTCCGAATGTTTTCTCGTGCCGGTCCCACGGAGAAAGATATACGCCGAACTTCATTCCGGCCTCGCGCGCCGCGTCGGCAACTTCCCTGACAACGTCGCCCTTGCCGTCTTTCCAAGCGCTGTTTTTCACCGAGTGTTCCGTGTACTTGCTCGGCCACAGGCAAAACCCGTCGTGGTGTTTCGCGGTGAGAATTACAAGCCCGACACCTGCATCTTTCAGCGCGCCGACCCACTGACGCGCGTCCAGTTTCGTCGGATTGAATATTTTCTCGTCTTCCGCGCCGTCTCCCCATTCCTTGTTCGTAAAAGTGTTCACGCCGAAATGAAGAAATGCGGCAAACTCAATTTTCTGCCATTCAAGCTGTCTCGCCGACGGCGTCACCTGAACGGCTTTCATCACAATTTCGTCCATCGTGTCCGCCGGTTCAAGCTTGATCGATTCAACGGCATACGTTGGGCCGGATAGAGAAAAAATAATGATGAAGCCAACAAGCAATCCAAATATAACCGCCTTGAACCGATAGAGATTCATTCTCAAACTCCTGAATCACAGCTATTCCGAATAGTAATAACGCGCCCGTATGACTATTTCGCCGGGGCCGGTTCGTGCGCCTTGCGCCCATAGACCTTTTCGTATGCCTTGCAGTACGGACACATACCGCCCTCGATTGTCTTTACGAACCAGAAGGCGAAACCCTTCTGTTTTACCCGCGCCTTAGTGCATACCGGACATTCCATGCACTTTTTCGCCATTTCCCTGTCTTTTTCCGTAATCTCGCTCTTCTCCATGATTCTTCCCCCTTTGTAAATTCCGGCGCCGTCCGACGCCTTTTCCTCAACTGGTAATTATATGTCTTTTTCATTATTTTGTAACTTCGTCGTTTCATATATCACACAGTCGCGGCGGCTGTTATAATTAGTTGCTGTTACTATTCGGTTCGGAGGGCGCTGAATGAACAAGAATATGACGCGTGCAATTACGGCTGCGGCCTTGTCTGTTTTGATATTCATTTCGGTCGCGTCGCGTGTGACTTTCGCCGATACGGGCGACTGCGCGGAGATCGCGACGGCGCAGGGAAATGTAACCGGAGTCGCGGATTCAAAAGCGGGAGTCTGCTCGTATAAGGGAATTCCGTTTGCGGCCCCGCCGGTCGGAAAGCTGCGCTGGGCAACGCCTAAGGAACCTGCGCCGCGCGATAAAACGCTGGTCGCCGACAAATACGGCAACGTCTGCGTTCAAGCTCCGTTTTCTCTTCTCGGCTCTTCAGATTCAAAAGGCAAATACGAAGGCGACGAGGATTGTCTTTATCTAAACGTCTGGCATCCGGCCGGCGCGCCGAAAGGATCGCTTCCGGTGATGGTGTTCATCCACGGCGGCTCGAACTTAACAGGCGCGGGAAGCTGGGAACTGTATGACGGGACGCGCATGGCGTCGCTTGGGAAAGTCGTTCTCGTCACAATTAACTATCGACTCGGCCCGTTCGGAATGATGGCGCACCCCGCGCTTCGCGACGCCGCCGGGATAGAAGGAAATTATTTTTCCTACGACCAGCTCGCGGCGCTGAAGTGGGTAAAGAGCAACATTGCGAACTTCGCCGGCGACCCGGAAAACGTGACGCTGTTCGGCGAATCAGCCGGCGGAATGAACATAGCCGCGTTTTTGCTTTCGCCTATCGCCCGCGGCCTGTTTCAAAAAGCGATCATAGAGAGCGGACCTCCGATCTTTCTCGGCGCGCCGCTCAAACCGAACGAAACCGCCGCGCTCGACGCCGCCGCTAAACTCGGCTGCCAGGAACCGGCCTCCGCCGCCGACTGTCTCCGCAAAGCCGATTCCGCTTCTGTCATGAAAGCGTTCGCGCAAGCCATGACCCCACGCGGCGGCGTTGTCGAGGTTTACGACCTTAACCCGGTCATGGACGATGTTGTTGTTTTTAAGAACCCATATAAGATGTTCGCAGAAGGCAATTACAACAAAGATGTCCGGTTGATTATCGGCACAAACAGAGACGAAGCGGGTTTTTATGCGATGAGCAAAACTTTAAATAATAAAAACGATTTTGAAAAAGCGCTTGTCGATGACACGGGATATGCGAAATCCGGGCTCGGCCTCGATCTCGACCTGAACGCGCTGAGAACGCGCTATCCGTTCGAATCCTATAAAAACGCTAAGAAGGCTTACATTGATATCTTCACGGATATGATATACGGCTGCCCGGCAATCGTTCAGGTGTGGCAACTCGCCGGCAATAATACTCCGGTGTACCAGTATCTGTTTTCGAAAAGTCCGGACGAGAAAGGGTTGCTCGGCGACATCGGTGTGTTCCACTCCGCCGAACTCCCTTTCGTATTCGGCAACTTCTCTTCTTTCGGAATCAGTTTCTCATCGCCTAAGAACATAAAGCTTTCCAAGTCCGTCATCTCGCTATGGACATCGTTCGCGCGCGACGGCGTTCCGAAAGCTGAAGGCTTCCCGGAATGGCCGCTGCACACAAAAGATAATCCGGCCTATCTGAAAATCGACTTGAATCCGGCCATTCAATCCGAACTCAAAAAAGACGCCTGCTCATTTTTTGACGCCGCTTATAGGAAAACTTATAGCGATTGATTTTGTATTCGGCCAGTTCAGGCGAACCATTTATACGCAAGATCGATTGCAAAACGTCCAAGTATGAGAACGATGTAGTATCTGACAATTTTTCCGGCGAGCGAGATGTAAAAGTATCGTTGGAAGTTTAATTTGATCATTCCGGACGCAATCGCTGTCAGCGACACCGGCGGAATGCTCGACACAGCGGACACAAAAACCACCGCATCCCTTGCGGCGCCGAAGCGTTTGAAATCAAAACTCTCAAGTTTCTTTTTGAATTTTTCGTTCAAGCGCAATGTGCCTGATCCCATCAGATAGTACAGACTGCTGCCTCCGTTGCTGCCCAACGCCGCAACAACCGGCAGAAGCCACGGAAAGCTCGTCGCGTATTTCGCGATGTTCAATTCCATTCCGAATAAATGCATTGGGACTTTGTCCATGTTCCCAAGCACAAGAATCATTACTTCAGACGGCAGAAAAATGATTATGCTCGATATGAAAGCGAAAATCGGAGCGAGTATGTATGCTATCATTCAACCTTCCAGCGCCGGACGTTCAACAGTCCGTTAGTCCGCATATTATAATGAAAAATATAATATTGTCAGGAATCCGCGTTCGCTATTTTACTGATGAAATCGGCAATCTCGATTTCGCCGGGCGGATCGCCGACCTCGCCCTTCCAGCCGGCGTCGCTCATTATGTGCCGCCCGATCGGCGCGTCACCCGGCATTTTCGGCAGAAGATGAACGTGAAAGTGCCTCACCATATCCGCGATTGAAACTATGTAATATTTCTCAGCGCCGACAATCTTTTCAGCGCGCCGCGCAGTCCGCAGCGCCAACTCAAAAAGATCCGCCGCCTGCTCCGGCTTCATGTCCGTGAATGTCTTCACGTGCTCCTTCGACGCCAGTATGATGTGCCCCTTCTTAATCGCATCGTTAGAATAAACCGCGATCGAATGTTCCGTTTCCTCGATAACATATTTCCGGTCCATACCGCAGAATACACATTCGCTTCCCATTCTTCACACTCCGACGCCGGCTCTTTTGCAACCCTTAGACCGGCTATTTGTATTATACTCTATCGCAGGATTTCGGAAATGTGAGAAACTAATAACGCGGAAATATTTCTGAAACAGGTGAAATATTCCGGAAAAGAAATGAAAATAGAAATCTGGAATGAATTTTAAGGAGGCATTATGAAAAAAATAATTTGTCTGGCGACGGTTTTTCTGATCGCAATTATTTCATCTTCTTTCAACAAGGCATCCGCTGAAGAAATGAAAAAAGATGAATCCATGCCGTTCTGGAACACTAAGCTTTCATTTGAGGAGCGCGCGAAAGACCTTCTCTCCCGGCTAACGCTTGAGGAGAAAGTTTCTCTGCTGTCGGAAACCGAGGACGCCATACCGCGGCTTGGCGTGTCAAAGTATTATCTCGGCAACGAAGCGCTGCACGGCGTTGTGCGGCCGGGCGCGTTCACTGTTTTTCCAATGGCAATCGCGCTTGCCGCCACATGGGACCCGGACCTCCTCTTCACAATCACAACCGCCATCTCAGACGAGGCGCGCGGAAAGACGAATCTTTTCAAAGGCGAGATGCAGTGCCAGTATTGCGGACTCCTGACTTTCTGGTCGCCTACGATAAACATCGCGCGCGACCCTCGCTGGGGAAGAACCCCTGAAACCTACGGCGAAGATCCCTATCTAACCGGAAGGCTGGCTGTTTCATTCGTTAAAGGGCTTCAGGGCAACGATCCGAAATATCTGAAGGTCGTTTCCACGCCTAAGCACTACGCCGCGAACAACGAAGATCACAACCGCTCCGAATGCAACGCAAAAATCTCCGAGCGCTCGCTACGCGAATATTACCTTCCGCATTTCAGAGACGCGATAGTCGAAGGCGGCGCTTACTCCATCATGGGCGCCTACAACGCAATCAACGCCGTGCCCTGCAACGCGAACAAGAAATTGATGACCGAGATACTGCGCGACGAGTGGGGATTCAACGGTTTCGTCGTCACCGACTGCGGCGCTGTCGGCAACCTCATCAACTGGCATAAATATTCGAAGGACGGCAAGAACGCTGCCGCCGACACTATCAATTCGGGAGTCGATCTCGAATGCGGCGGCGATCAGATAATGAAACGCAACCTGCCGGAGTCTCTGAAAACCGGCCTCACGACTCAGGAGACGATCGACCGCGCGGCATACAGAATGATACTTGCGAGAATGAAACTCGGAATGTTCGACCCGCCGGAGATGGTTCCTTTCAGCAAGATTTCACCCGACGAGGTCGGCTCGAAAGCTCATCAGGAGCTTGCGCGGCAGGCTTCTCGTGAATCCATTGTTCTATTGAAGAACGAAAAAGTCGGAGGCAAAAAACTGCTCCCGATAGACACCAGCAAAATCAAAACCATCGCTGTCGTCGGGCCAAACGCTAACGTAGCCCGCTTCGGCGACTACAGCGGAACATCCGTTTATGACCCGATCACGCCCCTTATGGGCATCAAGAATAAGGTCGTCGACAACGTTAAAGTAAATTTCGTTCAATGGACTTTGAGCGCAGGCGCTTCTGACTTCGTATCGGTCGAACCGGAGAACCTCCGAAACGGCGGCGAAAAGGGGCTGAAAGCCGAATACTTCAATAATAAGAAGTTCGAAGGAACGCCTTCGACAATGCGCACGGACGCAAAAATCGACATTGACACTATGAACAAGCCGCCGGACCCGGCGATTCCCGCCATCGGATTCTCCGTGCGCTGGACCGGGAAGCTGGTTCCATCCGTTTCCGGCGATCACAGCCTCTCAATATTGGCAAAAGGCGGCGCACGGCTTTATCTCGACGGCAAACTGATTGCCGAAAAACAACTCTTGGGAAAAACAAAAATGAAGGCCGGGCAGCCGCTCGGCAACAGCGCTTTTGTGAAGGATACCGTTCAGCGAGTCAAAGCAAATCTGGCTCTCGAAGCAGGCAGGGAATACGACATTAAAGTTGAATTCATTCACGAGAGCGGAAGCGCATTCGCAAAACTCGAATGGATGCACCCGACTGTAAATATCGACGCGGCGCGGGCGAAAGAACTCGAAACGATTAAAAACAGCGACATCGCTCTGGTCTTTCTCGGAATCGGGCTCGATCAGGAGCGCGAAGGCATCGACCGCGCGGACCTCGACCTGCCGTTCGATCAGAGAGAATATATTCGGCAGGTTTATGCCGCGAATCCGAAAACAGTAGTTATTCTCATCAGCGGAAGCCCGCTTTCGATCAACTGGATTAAGGATAACGTTCCCGCGATCATCGAGGCCTGGTACCCCGGCGAACAAGGCGGCAACGCTATCGCCGATGTGCTGTTCGGCGACTACAATCCCGCGGGCAGACTGCCCTTCACTTTCTTCAAATCGGTCGACGACCTCGCTCCTTTCGACGACTACGAAGTCACTCACGGGCGCACCTACATGTACTTTACAAAAGAGCCGCTGTACCCGTTCGGCTACGGACTGAGCTATTCCGGCTTCGAATACGGCGATCTTTCAATCGATAAAAAGAAAGCTAAGGAATCCGACACGGTCAATGTGAGTTTCAATGTAAAGAACACCGGCGACGCCGATGGCGACGAGGTCGTTCAGCTATATATTCACAACGTCGAATCGCCCGTAATTCAACCGGCAAAGCAGCTCCGCGGATTCAAACGGATACATCTGAAAAAAGGCGAAACGACAACCGTGACGCTGCCTCTGTTGGTTAAGAATCTCGCATTCTGGGACGACCGGACCAACAAATTCTTTGTCGAACCCGGCGCGTTCGATATCTTAGTCGGCGCTTCATCGAACGATATTAAGCTTAAAAGCAAAATTGAAGTCATCAAATAGACGGAAGTTGCAGCTTTGAAAACATCTTAGGGGCGCGACACGTCGCGCCCTTTTTTATTTGCCGATTTTATCTTCCAACGATTTGGATGTTAAAGCCGCTTCTCGATTTCGGAACTGATATTTCGAGCGCTTTGTTTGCGCCGGCAACTTTCCACGACGGAGACCCGTCAGAAGCCGGCTTCTTTATGGTTTCCCCATTTAGTTTCACGGATATTGTTCTCGCTGAAACGCCGTGAGCGATTATCTTCCAGTCTCTCATGTCAGGCAAGCCTGAGAAAGCGCCCTTTGTCGGCTCGACGCTAACCTCAAATCCGCCGCCCGATGGTTTGACAACAACTTTTGTTGTCGCGAATTCGCCTCGTTTGTAACCGTTTGTCGCTCCGTCATCTTCATACAGTTCATACTCAAATTTCCCGGCGCCCGGATATATGTGGAATTCAATTACATCGCGCCGCAGTTGGCCTGTGTGCTGTATCTCCGGCCCCATCGCTATAACGCTGCCGCCGCGAATGAAAAGCGGAATCGTGTCCAGCGGAGCAGGATACTTTATCTCAGACGGCCCTTTGTATACTCTGTCAGTTTTGAAATCATACCAAGCGCCAGGCGGAAAATAAACGCGCTTCGTCTTTTCGCCCTCCCGCAACACAGGCGCGGATAAAATGCTCTCCCCGAACAAAAACTCGCCGACCTCGCTCCATGACTTTTTGTCGTTTGGGAATTCGAGAAACAGCGGCCTCATAGGCGGCAGGCCTGTCACATTCATCTGGCGCAACACCGTATAAAGATGCGGCAGAAGCCTGTAGCGCAATTTTATGGTGTCTCCCATTATTTTTTCGGCCTCGGGTCCATATGCCCACGGTTCGCGTGGATCGTGGTCGCCGTGCGCGCGATAAATCGGATTGAACAATCCGAACTGATGCCATCTTGCCATCAGCTCCGCCGACGGGTGGCCTTTGAATCCGCCCATATCCGTGCCCCACACCTGCAGGCCGCTGAGACCTGCGGAGAGCCCCACGGGTATCTGGTTCTCCAAGTGCTGGAACGACGAATCCAGGTCGCCGCTCCAGAACGCCGTCCCGTATTTTGCGTCGCCCGCGCTTCCGGACCTGCTGAATATGAACGCCCGTTCATCCGGAAAATTCTTCTCATAAGATTCGGCGATCGATTTCGACATCAACACCGGCTGAACGTTGTGGACAAAATCGCGCGATGTTTTTCCCGCATAATACATATCGTCGAAATCAACGTCCGGTTCGTTCAGATCCGTCCACCAACCGTCTATGCCGGTTTCGTGAAGCCGTTTGATCGTCTCCTGCCAGAAGTCTCTTGTTTTGCTGTTGCAGAAATCGAACAGCGCGCCGGGCCGGCCCCACAGATCGAATGTTTTCACGACTCCCTTTGCGTCCTTACAAAACAGCTTATCCATCCGCGCCTTCATATAATATTTAGTATTCGTCCACGCATAAGGCTCGATAATCACCATCGCCTTAAACCCGTCGGCTTCCATCTTTTTGTTGAATTCAATCGCGTTGGGAAACGTCTGCGGGTTCCACTCAAGATTCCCCATGCCGCCGACCCCCTGCCAGTCTATATCGAATATGATCGTGTCCGCCGGAATCTTTTTCTTCCTGAATGTTTCCATAATCGCTGTGACTTCGTCCGCGTTGTGGTATCCATAGCGGCTCTGCATGAATCCGAGCGTCCAGAGCGGCGGAATCGGAGTCCGACCTGTAATGAGCATGAATTTCGCAAGCGATTCCGCAGGCGTCTTCGCATCTATGATAAAGAACCTCAACCGGCCGCCGGCCGCCTCCCACGTGTACTGCTTTTCATCCGTGAAATTGAATTCGCCTTTCGAGTTATTGTCTATGAACAGACCATACCCGCGAGAGCTGTAAAAATAATTGATCGGCAGGTCCGCCGGCGCCCAATGTCTGTTCCAAACCGCGCGCGTCCTGCCTTTGTAGTCGAGTTTAAGCAACCCTTCTTTTGGAGTCAGCGGCTCCCCTAATCCGTAAAAATGCTCATCCGGCGAGGAGCTGAATCCCAGCGTCACTTTTCCGTTACTCTCCCAACATGCGTTTTCCAATTCGACTATCGGCTCTTTCGATGCCGAATAGAACCGGAGCGCGGATGAATTGCCGGACAAGAGATTCGATACATCTTCTTCGTATCCCCTTGCATGTCCGATGATAATGCCGCCGTCCGCTGAAAATCCTATCTCGCCCGGCTTGAGCGCTCCGGTATCCGCCGCGGATGTCTGGCATCTCACTTCCGCATTCGGACGCTCCGACGTTTCTATGCTTACTTCCACTATTCCGCCTTCATAGGCGATAATGCTCGCTTTTCCGTTAGCGGCATTCAACACATACTTGCTCGTCTGCCATTCCACGCCGGTAAACGGGCCAAGACACTCCGCGCTACGCACATCAACCGAAGCGCCGCCAAGCGCGCCGATAAACGCTAACAAAATAAACGCTTTAATAAAATGATGTCTATGCATGCACGTCTCTATTTTCATCCGTATTCAGGCCCCTCTCCCTTGTTCACAAATATTCCCGGCAGGTCGCAATCACTTGAAGCTCTATTCTATCAAATCAAACGGCTTCATAAAACATTTTGTTAATTATGTATTTGTCGTCTTTAGACGGATGTTTTTAAATCCGAAATAAACAATTTGTTTCCATTATGCTCAAAATGTGATAGTTTTTGTTTGGCTTATACTGGATGCTGGAGGCATTTATGCGCAAAACGCTATTTATACCATCAATAATCCTTACGTTCCTCGCGATAATCGCGGCAAACACATTAGCGGCGGCGCCCGTCGCAAATCTCGACGGCATCATCAGCGAATTCAAATCGCCAGATGTAAAATACGGCAGCGCCCCTTTCTGGTCGTGGAATGAAAAATTAGAACCGGCCGAGCTTCGCTCGCAGGTTGACGAGTTCAAATCAGGCGGCATGGGCGGATTCTTCATGCACGGCAGGGTCGGCCTAATCACCACATACATGTCGGAAGAATGGATGAACGGAGTTCGCGCAAGCATCGATCAGGCGAAGAAGAACGGAATGCTCGCCTACCTTTACGATGAAAACGGGTATCCGTCCGGCACGGCGGGCGGCGCGATTCCCCGCATGAACCCGGATTACATGATTCGCGGATTGCTGATCAGAGTCGCCGAAAAACCGCTCGAAACAAAAGATCTCGGACACAACTGGAAACTCATTCGAGTTTTTGAGGCATCTATCGAAGGACAGGATGTTAAGGACTGCAAAGACATTACGCCAGAGGCCGGCGGTTCCGTCGCCGCTCCGGCGCAGGGAAAAACGCTTCTATATTTCTATCGAGTGATCGGCGGCGGTCCCAACTATGTGGACGGCGCGTCATACATAGACGCTATGAATCCGAAAGCGGTCAAGGCATTCATCGATTATTCGTATGAACCTTATAAGAAGGCTTTCGGAAACGAGTTCGGGAAAACCATTCCGGCTGTTTTCACTGACGAGCCTATGTATCACAACGAATACGACATGCCCGGCGCTCTCACCGTCCCATGGACGGACGCCATGCCGGACACATTTAAAAAGAGATACGGCTACTCCATCGAGGACAAACTCCCTCTGATCTTCTACAACGGGCCCGGCGCGTATAAAGCGCGACTCGATTTCTGGACGAACGCCACCGAGATGTATCGCGACGCCTACGGACGCCAGATTTATGAGTGGTGCGAACGCAACAACATCAAATTCACAGGCCATTATTTCGGCGAAGAGAGCTACATCACCCAGATGCGCTGGACAGGCGCCGCTATGCCTATGTATGAATTTCAGCAAATGCCCGGCATGGACCACCTCGGCCGCAATATTAAGGAATTGCTCGTCGCCAAACAGGTCAGTTCTGTCGCCCACCAATTCGAACGGCCTCTCGTTCTCACAGAAATTTACGGATGCAGCGGCTGGAATCTCAGCTTTGAAAACATGAAATGGATCGCTGATTGGCACTACGCGCTCGGCGTCAACTTCATGACCCAGCACCTGTCATACTACTCAATGCGCGGCTGCCGAAAACGCGACTATCCGCCCTGCATTCAGTATCAACAGCCCTGGTGGCGCTACCACAAAATCATCGCCGACTATTTGCGCCGCGCCACTTTTATCACTTCTCAAGGCAAATACGTCGCCGACACTCTCGTTATTCACAACATTTCCAGCGCGTGGGCCGCCAATATTCCCGGCGACAGTAAACCGATCGAAAAACTCTGCGACAAGTTGATTTCGCTGATCACTTATCTCACTTCACATCAGGTTGATTACGATCTCGGCGACGAGATAATTATCGCCAATCACGGAAGCGTCAACGGCAACCGTTTCATAGTAAATAAGATGTCATATTCATCAGTTGTAGTATCGCCGGGCGTCACGCTACGAGCGGAAACGGTAAAACTACTTAAAGAATTCGAAGCGGGCGGCGGTCAAGTGGTAATGGTGGAACCGGCTCCGTCCTTTGTCGACGGCGACAAGCCTTTCAAAATCGACTGCGCCATTGTCGCTAAAGACAACGCTGACGCTGTTGCAAAGCTTTCGCCTTATCTCAAAAGCCGAATTGAAGTCACGCCGAATAACGGAGAGACGGCGGAAACAATTTACATTCAGCAGCGGGATATTAATGGAAGCAAATTCGTGTTTTTCGTTAACACAGATCAGGGAAAAGCCTTCGACGCGACCGCAAAGCTGCCTTACGAAGGACTTGTCCGCGAATGGAAGCTTTTCGACGGAACAGAGTCTGATTATCCGTCCGCCGTTAATGGCGGGAAAACAGACATCCATTTTCACCTTCAACCCGCCGGCTCGTTCGTCATCAGCATTACTCCCGGCGTCAAACCATCCGTGGAGCCGATTGTTTTGTCCACGCCTGTTAGGGAAGGAAAGCTTTCCGACACATGGAAAATCGTTTCTCAGGATTTGAACTCTCTTACAATCGACTACATAGACTACAAACTTGAAGGCGATTCTAATTGGACCCTAAACGCAACTTACTACGAAACAAAAGACGCTCTCGAAAAGATGGGCTCAGGAAAGAAATTCAACGTTCGTTACGATTTCAAGATAAACGCCGATCCTAAAGGGTTTAAAAAGCTGTTCATCGCCGTCGAACAACCAGAAAAGTATGAAATTGCAGTGAACGGGAAACGCGTTGTCTATACCGACGAAGGCTGGTGGCGCGATAAATCGTTTAAGTTAATCAACATACGCGACATTGCTGTCGAAGGCAAAAACGCGGTGGAACTCTCGGGCATCTATGCCACAACAAAACTTCCCGGATCGATTAATACGGCGCCGGACAGCATTGAAGTCGAGGCCGCATATGTTGTCGGAGATTTTTCCGTACGCCCCGATTCCGGCTCCGGTTTCGCCATTAAGCCACAAATCAACGAGGTTAAGAACGGAAATCTCGCATCGCGAGGATTCCCGTTCTTTTCCGGGTCTATCGTTCTCTCGCAGAACGCGGACCTGAACCCTGCGGCCGGCGAAAAGGTTTTTCTCGAACTCGACGGCCTCGAAGCGATCGCGGCAAAAGTATTCGTGAACGGCGCCGAGGCCGGACTTATCGCCTTCCATCCTCACCGGATCGACATCACCAGGCTCTCGAGAGCGGGTTCCAACCTCATTGAGTTTGAGTTGACAGGAAGCAATCGCAATCTGCTGGGGCCGCATCATAACATCCTTCAAGAACCGCTCTATGTGTCGCCGCGCGATTTCGAACAGAATTTCACGAAAAGCTACAACTTTGTGCCTTTCGGCATTACCGGCGGCGTTCGGGTATCCTACTATCGCTAACGCTCTTGATTCACGATATTTCGCTGTAAAAAAAAAGCCCCCATTAAGGGGGCATGCAGGGGGAATAGATTAATCCCTTTTCGCTTTCGCGTTTTCGGGATGTTAAACTTAGTTACAAATCGTTTCTTCTCAATCCTCTATATTTCATCAAGTCCAGCCGGGCTGACGAGCACTTCGCGCGGCCTCACTCCATCATACGGGCCGACCACATTCCGTTCTTCCATGAGGTCGACAAGCCGCGCCGACCGGTTATAGCCTATCCGCAACCGCCGCTGCAACATTGAAATCGACGCCTGTCCGGTATTGACCACTATTTCGACGGCCTGTTTGTACAACGCTTCATCCTCGGAAACAAAACCGTCGCTTCCGCCGCCCGTCCCGTTACCTACGGGAACATTGAATTTCACGCCGTACGTCACCTGCCCCTGATCCTTCCAGAACTTCACGAGGCGTTTCACTTCATCGTCGGAAACAAACGCGCCCTGCAGCCGCATCATACGCGGGGAATCGATCGGCATGAATAGCATGTCCCCCCGGCCAAGCAGCGACTCGGCGCCTTTCCTGTCCAATACCGTGCGCGAATCTATCTGCGACGCTACGGCGAAAGAAATGCGCGATGGGATGTTGTTCTTTATCGTTCCGGTTATTACTTTCGTGTCCGGCCTTTGAGTCGCGAGTATCACATGTATTCCAGTCGCGCGAGCGAGCTGAGTTATTCGGCAGATGTAATGCTCGACATTTTGTATCGGGGTCGACACCATCATCAAATCGGCTAATTCGTCTATGACGACAACCAGCCGAAACATTTTCTCTTCGTCGTCCTCAACATATTTGTTGTAACCGTCAATATCCCGCACGCCGACCTCGGAGAAACGCTTATAGCGCTTGTCCATCTCGTCGCAAACCCACCGGAGCGCGTTTGCCGCCTCGGAGGCTTCTTTAATGACAGGGGTCAGGAGATGCGGAATTCCGTCATACGGGGTCAGTTCGACGCGCTTCATGTCTATCATGATAAATCGAACTTCGCTCGGAAATTCGCGCGCTATGATATTCGTGATTATGCAGTTGAGGCATACGCTTTTCCCGGAATTCGTCGAACCGGCGACAAGCATGTGCGGCATTTTCACCAGATTCGTAAAAACCGGTTTCCCAACTATGTCTTCGCCGAGAATAAACGAAAGCGGTTTTTTGCTTCTCATAAATTCCGGATCGAGAAAAATCGATCTCATTGGAACGAGAGCCCGTTCCTTGTTCGGCACCTCGATGCCGACCATTGATTTACCCGGTATCGGAGCTTCTATACGTATGCTTTTTGAATCCGTTGCCAAAGACAGCGCAAAGTCGTTTTCAAGCGTAACGATCCGCGAGACCTTCGTGCCCGGTTCCAGCTCCAGTTCAAACCTGGTAAACGCGGCGCCTTTTACGACGTTCGCAATTTTCGCCGGCACATCGAAACTCTGAAGAGTCTTTTCGAGTTTGTCGCGCATAGCGTTATCCATAGTGGACTCCGTGGCTTCAATTCTTTTATCGAGCCAGTCATCCGCCGACGGCAACCGCCACATTATCGTTCTGTCCCCGTCCTTTTCCTCCGATGTCCTTATGACCTCAGGCTGCGAGGTTTCTTCAATTTCATTCGGCGCTTTTTTCGCCTTTACTTTTGTTTTCTTGGATTTATTATCTTCTGAATCGGCAGCGAACCCTTTAACATCAGACGCAACGGCATCATTTTCAAAGGAATCGCTTTGTTCATCAGCGCTGTCGTCGTCCATGAAAGATTGAGGCTGCCCCGCGCGAGCCATCTCCTCTTCCATCAATTTTTTCGCCCGCGCTTCCAGTTCGCGTTCTTTTTTAGCTTTTTCTGCTTCGATCTTCGCAAGCTTCGCGGCTTGAACGGCTTGATGCTTTGCCTTAGCTATTCCATAAGCATTTGCTACAGCCGTTCCGATTTTTCTCCCCACGAACAAAATATACGGCTCGATTTTCAGATAAAGATTTTTATATGATATTTTCAACGAAATCTTCGCATATATTAAAGCTATCGCTATTAAGACCATCGCCACGCCGAACCGTGAAATTCCGCGCGCGAGCCCGGCTACAAAAAATGAACTTACCGCGCCACCGCCGGCCATATAATCAACTTCGCTCAAATAGTCTCCGTTTATGCTTATTAGCAACGCCAGATTGATCCACGCCCCTGTGAGCAGGCCGATCAGCGTCACATGAAGCGCCGCTTTCATCAGCGCGGCGCGCCTCCATATGATCCACATTCCTATCAGCCCTATCAATGACGGAACCATTATCGCCGTATAGCCGAAAGAGCGAAGATACATCTCCTTTATCCCGTAAAGAGTCGCCGCTTCCTGCCCCACAAACAACGCGACCCCCGACAGGACCGCAAGCGTTATCACAAGTATGCCGAGTATTTCGTGAAGTATCTTTTCCTCACGGCTCCCGGTTTCTTTTTTCTTTCGCACTTTTTTAGTTGCGCTCATTTTTCATCGTCCCCCCCCAACACATCAAAACGTTCAAAATGCAAATCGAACGTTTTCATACACATAGAACACGGCGCCGACTTACGCCCTGCTTTTATTCCAACATTTGTCCGCGCTCTTTCTTACTTACCCAACTCGACCGACCTGCGGTATGCGGCTTCCACGGCGTCGATCACGATTCCGCGAAAACCTCCTGTTTCCAGCTTCGACGTCGCCGCCACCGTTGTTCCGCCGGGCGACGACACACGCGCCCGAAGTTCAAGCGTATCCGCATCCGTCTGTTCAGCCATCAGCGCCGCGCCGGCCACTGTTTTCACAGCGAGTTTCTTAGCGCTCGCCCGGTCGAGTCCGAACTTCACTCCGGCATCCGTCAACGCCTCAATGAACATGAACACATACGCAGGCCCGCTTCCGCTCAACGCGGTCACGGCATCAAGTTTTTCCTCGGCGACCATCACCGCGCCGCCCAAAAACTCGAATAAGTCATAGACAAACTTATTCGCCGCATCCGGAGCAGACTTGTCGGCTGACACGCCTGTCGCGCCTTTCCGAATCAGACACGCGACATTCGGCATAACTCGTATCACCGGAGTCTCCGGCCCTATAAGTTCTTTGATCCGCGAGGTCTTCACTCCCGCCATTATGCTCACTATCGTCGGCTTCCGCGCCGGCCACGCCGACTTGATCGCGCCTGCTATGCCGCTGAACTGATCGGGCTTAACGCATACAAATACGATGTCGGCTTGATTGACAAGGTCCTCCAAAGAGCCTGTTGTTTTGACCTTTAGCTTCGCGTTTAATTCAGCGGTTCTGCCTGAGTCGACATCGTATATGCTGATGCTTTCAGCAGCGAGCAGCCCGCCTTGCGCGAGCCCCTCGATAATGCTTGCGCCCATCTTCCCGGCGCCTATAAATCCGACTTTACCGTCAAAACTCATGTTTCACCTTTTCCGGACTTCCGGAACGCTCCGGATATCCCTCTCACAGATCGTCGAAACCGAGTCCGCCGCCTGTCGTCGCGTCTTTTCCGACTCTCTCCTGCAATTCGTCGAGTTGCGAAACGGAAATGCCTTCGGGCGTGAACAGGAAAATGTCGCTGCCGACTTTTTTGTATTCGCCGCCCAGCGCATATACCGTGCCGCCGAGGAAATACAGAACTTCTTTCGCTATGTCTTTTTCAATCTTCGAAAGGTTCATTATCACAACGCGGCCTTCTCGAATCTTGTCCGCCGCGTCGCGAGCGTCATCCATGTTTCGCGGGCTTTTGATGTTGATGCTGCCCTGCATGATCTCTTCGCCGCGAAGATAGTGCACTTTGCCGCTCTGTTGAGCCTGGCGCGGCTTCTTTGTGTTGACGAAATGCGACGTGTCAGACTGTTCGGATTCGAACGAGAAGAATGTCTTGAAGAATGATACCACCTGTCCTACTAATCCGTCTGATGCTGCTGCTTGCATTTTATACCCCCCTTTTTTTTAGCGCGGCTGCTGTGTTGACCGCCTCGCCGGGTTCCGGCTCCGCGCCGCTGATGCCGATATTTTCGGCTGAATTTTTTTTCGAAACCCGGCTTTTACTCTGCTTTTCAGGCCTCACCTCCCTTCAAATATCGCGCGCCCTATGCGCACCATTGTCGATCCTTCTTCAATCGCCATCTCAAAATCGTCGGACATGCCCATCGACAATTCTTTGAATTCCGGCCTGCCCGCTCTTATCTTTTCAAACAGCGCGCGCGTCTTTTCAAATGCGCGCCTCATTTCCCTCTCGTCGTCCGTCAGCGGCCCTATTGTCATCAGTCCGCGCAATTCAATTCCCGGCAACCCGCCTATCGTCACCGCCGCCTCTTCTATTTCCTCCGGCTCGAAACCGTGTTTCGTTTCCTCCGCCGAGCTGTTTACCTGAATCAAAACAGGCATATTTTTGCCTGCTTTCCCCAGTTCCTCAGAGAGTCGTTGTCCGAGCCTGAACGAATCGACGGAATCTATCGCATCGAAAATCCTGACTGCGTCTTCCGCTTTGTTCCGCTGCAGGTGTCCGATCATCCTGAAAACAAAACTCCCGTTTAGTTTCGGCCTCTTCGTCAACGCTTCCTGAACCCGATTCTCCCCTATGTCGTTTATTCCGGCTCCTATCACTGCCTGTATCTCTTCGGCCGTTCTGAATTTCGACACTACAACCATCGTTATTTCATTGCAATCCCGTCCGTTTCGCTCAGCGGCGGCGCTGATCCGCTCTTTCAGATCTTCAATGTTTCTTTTAATATTCTCCGCGCCTGTCATGTTTTTTTGCTCCGCGCCTCTTCGATCGCTTTCTTATACTCTTTGTATAGATGCGCCCGACTCACTCCGTGAAAGAGAATTTCCCATGGGAGAGCTTCATTCTCCGCGCGTTCCCTGCGAGCGGCCTGATTCGCCTCCTGCCCATGGCTTTTCAGCGACTGCGACAGCGATATCTTTTCGCCGCCGCGCGACATTTGCTCTGCGGCTTCCAGCAAAACCGGCCCAAGACGCCTGTCGCCTCTCGCGAGAATCGCCTGCTCGTTTGAAAGCCTCAAACTCTCAACTTTGAGCGCGACTCCCTTTACGCCGGACAATTCTTTCTTCAACAATTCCTTCCTGCGTCTCAACACGTCCGCCGCCGCAAACGGCGCCCACTGCATCGGCGTGAAAGGCTTCGGAATCATCGGCGTTACGCTGCACAGGATCTCCCAGCCGGATCGTTTCCTTATCTCTTTCGCAACATCCGCTATCGCCGCCACGTCTGTGTTTTCCTCGCCCGGAACTCCGATCAGAAAATACAGCCGCAATCTTTTCAGACCCGGCAGAGGACGCGCCGCCACAAATGCGTCGAGATCCTTCAGCGCGTCTTTTCCTATAACCCGCGAGAGACGTTCCGTCGCCACCTCCGGCGCCGCGGCGATGGACTCGAGATCCAGCGCCGGAGCGATATCAGCAAGAAGTTTCAAAGCGCCGGCGTCCATGCGGACTGACGAAAATGAAACATTTCCACCTGCCTCAGCGGCCAGTCCGCATATCGCCTTCAGGTTCGACGCCCTTGTGAACGCCGTTCCGATCACTCCGATTTTCGGCGTAACCGCAAGCCCTTCAGCGACTGTTTCCACAAGCCCGCCGGCTTCCCTGAAATTTCCGGAAGTATGCGAAGCGAGACAGAATCTGCATCGGTACGGACACCCGCGGCTCGCTTCCACAAGAAACCGATTCGGAAAAACCGATTCGTCGGTGATGATCGGCGAATGCGCCGCGACGGAAATCAAATCCGCCCGCGCCGCCGTCACCCTTGCCGGGGCCCCGTCAGCCGCCTCTATCGCTTCAAGCGCGCCGCCTATTCCGTAAACATGCCGGTAGTCTGACGGCAGATAAACTCCGTCGAGATTTCTCAGTTCCGGCCTGATCGCATCGAGCCGCGAGCGTTTTGCTGGACCGCGCCGCGTTTCCGAAACGGCCGCGATGAGCAGATCGATTAACGGGTCCAGAACAGGTTCCGCTTCTCCGATAACCGCGATATCAATGAAATCCGCAATGGGTTCCGGATTCGCGCTGACCGCGACTCCTCCGGCAATAACAAGCGGGCCGCCTCTTCTCTTCGCGGCGACAGGTTCGATGCCGCCGAGAATAAGCATCTTCGGCAGCGCCTGATATCCGCCTTCATAGGGCATTGAGAACGCGGCGACATCGTACTCGGACAAAGCGCGCCCTGTCTCATGAGCGCAAAGCCGCTCTCCATATTTTAGTTGCCGGTCAGCGTCAAAGAACCGGTCGCAACGCACCTCCTGCCGACTGTTTAAAAGGTGATACACCCACAAAAACCCGAGATTCGCCATGCCGACGCGATAGATGTCCGGAAATCCCAGAGCCGCGCGCAGATCGAAATCGCGCCATCTCGTTCCTTTTCCGGGGTCTTTCACCCATCGTTCCCGCATCCGTTTTCATCTCCGTCAATCGTCCTGTTTATTTTTTTTCCGCAGAAACGGCGGCAGATCGAGTTCATCCGAAGCGTTCATGACCGGCCGTTTCGGTTCCGGCGGCTGAGCGGCCAATGGAAGTTCCTGCGCTTGCGCCGGCGGCTTATTTTCGATTGGTGGAGCAGGAGTCGGGACCGGTTTTGAAACTGGCGGCTGCGGAACAACCGGCGCCTTTACTTCTTCTTGCTGCCTCACTATTTTCGGCTTCATTGCGCCTTCGGTGAATGACGTAGCGATCACAGTCACTCGAACTTCGTCCCTCATGTTGTCGTCAATCACCGTTCCGAAAATAATATTCGCGTCCTCCGAGGCGGCGGTTCTCGCCACTTCGGCGACAGTGTTAATTTCAGTCAGACTCAGATCGGGCCCGCCGGTAATATTCAGAAGAATTCCTTTTGCGCCCTCTATAGATGTTTCGAGCAGCGGACACGATATAGCTGCCTCGGCGGCGCGCCGCGCGCGGTCGTCGCCCTTGCTCACTCCGATCCCTATCAGCGCCGTCCCGGCGTCGCTCATTATCGTCTTAACATCCGCAAAATCCAGATTGATCATTCCCGGAATAGTGATCAGGTCAGAAATCCCCTGCACTCCCTGCCGCAGCACGTCGTCCGCGAGTTTGAACGCTTCAATCAAGGCGGTTTCGCGCTTGATAATGTCGAGCAGCCTGTCGTTAGGAATGACTACTATCGTATCCACATACTTTGAGAGTTGCGCGACGCCTTCCTCGGCGGATTTCATTCTGCGCCGTCCTTCAAACGCAAACGGTTTTGTAACGACGCCCACCGTCAGCGCGCCGAGCGATTTGGCGACGCGCGCGACAACCGGCGACGCGCCGGTGCCGGTGCCGCCGCCCATGCCCGATGTCACGAACACCATGTCCGCTCCCTCGAGCATGTTCTCGATCTCCGATATGCTCAACTCCGCCGCCTTCAGGCCGACCTCCGGGTCAGCTCCCGCGCCCAATCCGCGCGTCAGCTTTCCGCCGATCTGAAGCTTTTCCTCGGCTCGGTTCTTCTCAAGCACCTGGCCGTCGGTATTCACCGCTATGAAATCCACTCCGCGGATTCCGACCTCTATCATTCTGTTCACGGCATTGCATCCGCCGCCGCCGACTCCGACCACCTTGATCCTCGCCAGCTTTTCTATTTTCGGTTCGAATTTCACTCTTTCACCTCCGAATACTTTTTTTATTTAAACAGGCCGCGCAAGAATCCTGACGCGGCTCGGAATATTGTTTTCGGGCCTCCGTGCCCCGGATCATTGTGCATCGCGTTACGCGCGGCAAGCCGCAGCAAGCCGACAGACGTCGAAAACCCGGGTCCAGCCACCAAGTCTGCGTGAGCGCCCTCATAATACGGAC
>Ga0172379_10002470_pt1 | contig 32512 bp, 27 predicted proteins | sample GrowelOW334metaG_FD_119756 | JGI IMG/M metagenome (GOLD analysis project Ga0172379, IMG submission 119756) | Groundwater microbial communities from an aquifer near a municipal landfill in Southern Ontario, Canada - Groundwater well OW334 metaG | ecosystem: Environmental > Aquatic > Deep...
TCAAAAGACAAAAAGTCCTGGCCGGTAAAATAATGTGTAAAGCCTTTTATGTAGATACTGTGCAAAGATTCAAACATATGGGTCGCAATGCCCAAAACCTCTTTAAAATCCTTTGAAGCCGAAAAAGAAGCCTGTTCCTGCTCCAGATCTTCTTTGGATTCACGCTTTGGAATTTGGATCTTTAAAAACACCATATTCAGCGATCTATGCTGATCTTGGTGATGATGGATTTCGTATTTAACAAAGACAAAAAACAAATAAAACGCAACCGCCGTGGAAATCCCCAGTAATAAATTTAAAAAGAAATCTTGCATAATTAGTTATTTATTCCATCTATTATACTGGAAAAAGCCAAAAAATCATAGTCCCAAAGCCCCAAACGAGCAAATTCCAAACAGTCGCATCTACTTTTTCGGTAAATCAATGCGAATATGCAGCTCTGCAATTTGTTCATCCGGCATTTCCGAAGGTGCATTCAGCATTAGATCTTTTGCCTTTTGATCCTTAGGAAAAGCCATAACCTCGCGAATATTGGCCTCATCCTGGAATAGCATAATCAGGCGGTCAATTCCCCAGGCAATACCACCATGTGGAGGAGCTCCAAATTCAAACGCGTGTAAAAGATGACCAAATCTTCTTTGCGCGTCGTCTTTGCTAATTCCTAAAGTATCAAAAATCTTGCTTTGAAGTTCCGGTGTATGAATTCTGATACTGCCGCCACCAATTTCATTGCCGTTCAAAGCCAAATCATAAGCCTTAGCCCTAACTTTTTCCGGCGCGGTATCCAACATGGCCACATCTTCGTCTTTTGGACTCGTAAACGGATGATGAGCCGAATTTAGGCGCTGTTCCGTTGCGCTCCACTCAAAAAGAGGGAAGTCGTAAACCCAACAAAACGCAAAAACATTATTATCACGTAAATTCATTTTATCGCCGCAAGCCAAACGGATTTTGCCCAAGACCTCACAAACCTTCAAAAACTCACCGGCCCCAAAGAAAATAATATCACCGCTTTGAGCCTTAGTTTTTTCAACAAGTGCCTTAACCTCTTCATCTTTAAAGAATTTGAGTAATGACGATTTTGGTCCTTCCGGCGCGATTTGAATATAAGCCAAACCTTTTGCCCCAAAGGATTGGGCCAGTTCGGTTAATTCATCAATTTCTTTACGTGTGAATTTATTGCCGCCTTCAACTTTCAAAGCACGAACCACGCCACCTGCTTTTACGGCATCGGCAAAAACTTTAAATCCGGATTCTTTTACCAAATCACTTACATCAACAATTTCCATCCCAAAACGAATATCAGGCTTGTCTGAGCCATATTTATCCATGGATTCCTGCCAGGTCATACGTGGAAAAGGTTTTTTCTGGATTTTTTTATGAGGAACCAAAGTTTCAACCAGGTTAATCATTAACTCTTCATTGAGTTGAATAATGTCTTCCTGTTCAATAAAAGACATCTCCACATCCAATTGCGTAAACTCAGGCTGGCGATCTCCGCGTTGATCTTCATCACGGAAACAGCGCGCAATTTGGAAATAACGATCCATGGAAGCCACCATTAAAAGCTGTTTCAATTGCTGTGGTGATTGAGGCAGCACAAAAAACTTTCCCGGATACAGGCGTGAAGGAACCAGATATTCACGGCTTCCTTCCGGCGTTCCCTTAATCAAAATCGGAGTTTCTATTTCCAAAAAACCTTTGCTGTCCATATAATCACGAATTTTTTTGATCACGTTGTGGCGCATAATCAGGTTATTCTTCATGCGCTCACGACGAATATCCAAATAACGATACTTCAAACGCAACTCTTCATTGACCTCTTTATCCTGATCAATTTCAAATGGTGGAGTCTTGGAACGATTCAAAATTTCGGCACTATTAACAACCACTTCAATTCCTCCAGTCGTCATCTTGGAATTCTTCATTCCCTCAGGCCTCTTGCGGACACTTCCTTCAATTTTCAAAACAAACTCACTGCGGGCCTCATCCAGAATTTTATATCCTTCCGGAGAAACCGTTGGATCAGCGGCAACTTGAGTCAACCCATAACGATCACGCAAATCAATAAAAATCATTCCACCATGATCACGTCGACGATGGACCCATCCACAAAGCGTCACTTTTTGATCAACATTAGTTTCAGTTAGTTCATTACAGGTATGAGTTCGGAGCATAAAAATTCATTAGCAAACGCCCTACATCTTAACTCAACATAACGTTAAGTTCTAGCTTAAGTTCATCACTCAAATTAATGCCAAAAGGAAGCTTTAATCGTTTTTGCCCCAAAAGAATTTCCACCTTTCTTTCACCGGGATAGCGCAAAAGCAGCTGTTTTAAATCTTCCATTTTTTTCAATTGAAAATGCGGCGGAATCGTCACGCAAAATGGATCTTCCTGCCATGGCTCCAAATTTTGAGCGGCAGAACTTTCATCTGGTGCGTGGGTCACCGGCTCTTCCATTAAAGGATCTTCCACGGCTACAGGATCAGGAGTTAAGGTCTTTTGTTTGCGGCTCATTTTTTCTTTAGGATCGTACATGTTGAGTTCCTGAGCATTTCTGATCATGCTATCCAAAGAAACCGCCTTGGCTGTGTTGACCGAAAATTGCAGACTATCGCGTCGCAAATCCAAACGGCCTTCCATAATCAAAAGCTGGTCCTCTTTAATAAGCTCGCCATATAGTTGATAAACTTTTGGAAAAACCACAAACTCGATTCTGCCTGTTGGATCCTCAACTTCGCCATAAACCATATAAGCGCCACTTTTGGTAAAAACCTTTTTTGCTTTTGTTATAATTCCGCCAATTTTAACCAATTTACCAACGTGTTTTTTGGCTAAAGAGTCAATAATATTAACTTTTTTGGACAGATATTTTTTTAAACCTCTCAGTGGATGACCGGAAACAAAAAGTCCCATATATTTTTTCTCCCATGACAATCTTTCCATCAAACTGGTTGGAGCGGCTTTCTTTAGAGTAAAAGTCTGAGTAGAAGACTCCTGCACTTCCTCCATCATTCCAAAAATATCAGTTTGGCCTTGCGCGCTAACCTCATGGGCAAATTTTGAAAACTTCGACATTGCTTCAAAACCTTCGGCCAATGATTTACGGTCCCCAAGTTCATCCAAAGCCCCGGAATAAGCCAAAGCTTCAATCGTTTTTTTATTGATAAGTTTGGCCGGAGCGCGCTTTAAAAATTCTTCAATCGTTGTGAATTTACCACCTTTTCTCACTTCGATTAGGTCCAAAATAACGCCTTCACCAAGCCCTTTTATGGCTGTTAAACCAAAGCGAATCGTTTTTTCATCAACAACCGTAAAATTCGCGAAAGAATCATTTATCGAAGGAGGAAGTACCGCAATTCCCATTTCATTACATTCATTCATTTCCAAAACGACCCGTTCGGTATTGTCATAATCCGATGAAAGCAGCGCCGCCATAAACTCAATCGGATAATGCGATTTTAAATAGGCGGTTTGATAAGAAATCATGGCATAACAAGCCGCATGAGCTTTGTTGAAACCATAACCCGCAAACGGCTCAATAACCTTCTCGAAAACCTCTTTTGCAAACTTTTCTCCATGTCCCTGCCCGATTGCTCCTTTCACAAATTTCTCTTTTTGCTCATTTAAAAGTGCCAGAATCTTTTTACCCACCGCTTTACGCAAAAGATCAGCTTCCCCCAATGAAAATCCGGCAAAATCGCGGGCAATTTGTAAAATTTGTTCCTGATAAATCGCCACGCCATTGGTTTCATTCAAAATTTTCTCGAACGAAGGATGAAAATATCTTATACTGCTTGGATCGTGTTTTCCTTTAATATACTGCGGAATCCACTCCATTGGACCGGGACGATAAAGCGAAATCATCGCAATAATATCTTCAAAACGGGTCGGTTTTAACTCGCGAATATATCTTCTCATGCCGGGGGATTCCAATTGAAAAACGCCGGTAGTATCGCCTTTTTGCAAAAGATCAAAACTGGCGGCATCATCCATCGGAATAGTTTCAAGCACAAAATCAATGTCATGCCTGAATTTTATCAATTGCAGTGTTCTTTGGATGATACTCAGGTTTTTTAAGCCCAAAAAGTCCATTTTCAAAAGACCAATCTCCTCAATCGGCTTCATTGAATATTGAGTGATCACTTCTTCGCCGCCACCGGTTGACCTTTGTACGGGACAATAATTGATCAATGGCAATTCAGACATCACCACCGCCGAAGCATGAGTTCCGGCATGACGCACAGTTCCTTCCAATTGAATCGCATTGTCTAAAAGTGCCTTTGTTCTTGGCTCGCTTCTATAAACCGCGCTCAATTCCGAGCTTTCTTCAACGGAAACCTTTAAAGGTGAATGTTTCCCCAAAATTGGCATCGGAATAAGTTTGGAAATACGGTCAACTTCAGCATAAGGATAACCCATCGCACGACCAACATCTCTTACCGCCGCTTTAGCCGCCATGGTTCCAAAAGTGATAATCTGCGCCACACAATCTTTGCCATATTTTTCCGTAACATAAGCCAAAACCTCGTCTCTTCTGGTATCCGCAAAATCAATATCAATATCCGGCATACTCACACGTTCCGGATTCAAGAAGCGTTCAAAAATCAGCCCATATTTTAAAGGATCAAGCTGCGTAATATTTAAAGTATAAGTAATGAGCGATCCCGCCGCCGAACCACGACCCGGCCCCACTGTAATTCCCTGATCCTTGGCAAATCTCACAAAATCCCAAACAATCAAAAAGTAATCGTCAAAGCCCATCTTATGGACAATTCCAAGCTCATAATTTAGCTGAGCGATGGCTTTTTCCGGTGTTGGATCCCCAAATTTCTTTTTAAGCCCCTCTTCACACAATTTTCTAAGATATGATTCCGAAGTTTCATTACCCGGTTTCTTAAAAATAGGAATAAGACTCGCCCCAAGTTCAATCGTAAGATCGCATCGTTCCGCTATTTTCGCCGTATTATCAATCGCTTCGGGAACATGCGCAAAAACCCGGCGCATTTCTTCTTCACTTTGCATCGAAAAATCGCCATCAAATTTCATTCTATTTTCCACTTCCAGGGTCGTTTGAGTCTGAATACAAAGCAAAATATCCTGTGCCAGCGCATCTCCTTTTTTTACATAATGAGAATCCTGAGTAGCCACCAAAGGCGCCCCGGTTATTTTAGAAAGCTCAATCAAGCGGTCATTTAAGACCTTTTGTTCGTCCAGTTGAGGATGATCCTGCAATTCCAAATAAAAATTCTCTACGCCAAAAATATCCTGATAACTGCGAATAACTTCAATTTGCTTTGCCTCGTTATCGTTCAAAACAGCCTGGGCAACCTCACCGGCCAGACACGAACTTAAGGCAATCAGACCTTTACTATGGGCTTTCATTAAGCCATGATCCATTCTTGGCTTGTAATAAAAACCTTCCAAATGTGCCTTGGAAACAAGCTCCATTAAGTTTTTATAACCCTCAAAATTTTGCGCTAACAAAATAAGATGGAACGGTTTGCTTTCGGTTCTTGGAGCCCGATCAAAACGTGACCCCGGCGCAACATAAACCTCACAACCAATAATTGGCTTAATGCCTTCAGCTTTTGCCGCTTTATAAAACTCAATTGCGCCATATAAAACCCCATGATCAGTCATGGCCACAGCCGGAAAGCCCAGCTCCTTAGCCCTTTGGACGATTTTTTTAGGAGTCCCCAGTCCATCAAGCAGACTGTAATGAGAATGAACGTGAAGAGGTACGTAAGCCATGAAAAGTTCAAAATAAAAATTTTTCCACAAATTTTAAATTCCCTGCGCATTTTAACACAAAAAATTAAAAAAGCATGAGCGGAGGGAAGTTTGAGCAAATTGAGGATTTTTGAACTTACGGGTCTCGCGGGCCCCGAAGTGAAAAAATCCGAATAGTGCGAAAACTTTCCGCAGCGAATACATTGCCCTTTTCGAAAATATTAAAAACCTTTTAGGGAAAAGGTTTTTAAATTTGGTGCCGGGGAGAGGACTCGAACCTCCACGCCTTGTGGGCGTCAGCTCCTAAGGCTGATGCGTCTGCCATTTCGCCACCCCGGCCTTTTCACACTGGCCCATATTAGCAAACTTTCCCCCAAGGTAAAAAGGGATAATTTCAATCCAAAGCTAATAGCTTGACAAACCAAAAGTTAAGTTGTAATATAAATACCTTTTCTTGCGAGAGAAGTGTAAAGCTACAAGCTTGCGTGAAGATCAAATTTCTTTCTTGACACTATCATTCTTTACGCCTAAGCTCATACTATCTGCACAGGAAATCTTAAACCAAAATTCTTCTAAAATCTTTAACTGCGAACCCATGGATAACCAATTTTCTCAAAACTCTTTCACTTCTGGCACTGGTTCTACCGCTGCCACTCCCCAAAAACCGATTGGAAAGCTTGATTTAAGTGAAATTATTGAGGATATGTTCCTGGTTCTAACGAACAAGGAAAAAGACGTTATCGTTAAAAGATTCAGTCTGGACAGCAAACCTAAGCAAACTCTAGAGAAAATCGGCCAATCTTTCTCTGTTACACGTGAAAGAATCCGCCAGATCGAGAAAATCGCGTTAAATAAATTACGCCGCACCGTTGATAACACTAAACTCAGCATTATCAATAAACTTGCCAAGGAAACTCTTACAACCCATGGTGGTATTTTGCTTGAGAACAAGTTGGTAGCGGAAATTTTAAACAATATTATCAGCACACAGGAAGTTGATGCAAATATCATTAAATTGGCACTCAACATCAATCCTGAAATCACCAAGATGGAAAAAACTAATACCTACAAGCCATTTTGGCACATGTTGAGTATCAGCATGGACGACATTAAATTGATTATCGAAACAGGTATCACTATTTTGAATAAAAAAGGTGATGTTATTATCGATGAAAAACTTGCAGTGGAAGTAGTGGTTGCCATAGAAGAAAAAGGCAAAAAGTTTGTAAATCCAATGATTCTTTCCGGTCTTGAAGTGGATAAGCGCGTTAAACGTATTAAAGAAGGCTTTGGCTTGATTATGTGGAGACACATCAACCCACGCAGTATTCGTGATAAAGCTTACATCGTTCTTAAAAAAGGCGGCAATCCATTGCATTTCGTTGAAATTGCCAATAAGATCGCCGAATCCGGCTTCGATAAAAAAGTAGTAACCACACAAGCCGTTCACAATGAATTGATTCGTTACGAACAATTCGTTTTGGTTGGAAGAGGCCTTTACGCTCTTAAAGAATGGGGCTACAAAAAGGGAACAGTTGCTGATGTAATTGAAAACCTTCTTCACAAAAAGAGCCCAATGACCAAACAGGAAATCATTCAGGGAGTTCTTAAACAACGTCAGGTTAAGAAGGGGACTATCTCACTCAACCTTCAAAAGAACGCTCAATTTGTTCGTGTTGGTCGTGCGGTTTATAAGCTTGATGAATCAAAGAAGGTTGCTTAATTCCCAAGTTTAAATTCAACATTAAAAATTAAAACACTAGATCATGGCTGATCAATGCATTTTTTGCAAAATAATTTCCAAAGAAATACCTTCAAAGATGGAACATGAAGATGATCTTTGTGTTGCCTTTCATGATATTCATCCCCGGTCGCGGGTTCACCTTTTGGTTTTGCCAAAAAGGCACATGGAAACTCTTAAAGATATGGAAATAGCGGACGAGAAAACCCTGGGACGCATGATGAAAGTGGCAAGTGACCTGGCCAAAAAGTTCAAGCTGGAAGATTACAAACTTTTAATGAGTGTAGGCAAAAAAGCCGGACAGGAAATTTTTCATGCCCACCTTCACGTAATGAGTGTTGATTAATTTAGCGGGCGAATGCGCTAAATCAAGCCTGGAATTCCAAAGAAATATCCAGCGCTTTTGCCGAATGTGTAAGCATCCCGAGCGAAATTATGTCCACTCCACTCGCCGCATACGTCTTTAAATTTTCGAAATTAATTCCACCCGAAGCCTCAAAAAAGATGTTCTTTTGCCAGCCCATTTTTTTACATTGATTGATAATCATTTTAATTTCGGTAACTTTCATATTATCAAGCATGATATAAAGCGGCTGAAAGCCTTTTGGCGCCTGCTCAAAATAATATTGCGCAACTTTTAACGCATCGTTTTTGGAAGTCACTTCAATCTCCACAAAATTTCCTAACTGCTCTTTTGAACTTTCAAAAATTTTATCCAAAATTGCCGCAAAATTATTTTCAAAAAGTGCCACGTGATTATCCTTAATTAAAACCGCATCACTTAGAGAAAGTCTATGTGTCCCGCCTCCACCAACCATGCAAGCCTTTTTATCAAACAGTGGCCATAAAGTTTTTCGCGTTGGGGTAATCAAAACCTTGCTCGCGCTTAAACTGCAGGCCTTGGCAGTAGCAGTTGCGACCCCGGACATCCTTTGCAGAAAATTTAAAATTGTTCTTTCCAGTAACAAAATATCCTGCGCGGAACCTTTCAAACTTCCAAATTCCTGGCCTTTGGTAAGTCTTTCGGCATCGCGCACTTTAAAATTAACAGAAACCTCACCTAATTTAATACTTGCAAGCTTCTCAACATGATTCAAAAAAAACTCTATCTCTTCAATGCCGGCAACAACGCCATCACTTTTTGCCAAGAAAAAAGCCTCAATTTTCCTTTCAGGATCAGGTAAAAGCCGGCTGGTTATATCGCCTTTATTTCTAACATCCAGACGCAAATTATTTTCAAAAAAATCCAGGACATGTTGCCTGTATTCTTGATTATTAATGCGCAAATATTTTTCCAAACAATGCGTTTTTCTAATGATGTTTATCATTAAATGGAAATATTTTTAACAAATTTCAACCACCAACCTTTGAGTGTTTCTACGGTTGCATAAGCCAAATGTTCCAAAATTTCTTTTAATTCCCTGATTTTAGTTACGACTCCGTTAAGTGAATAAGGTGAAAATCCTTTTGGATCTCTCATGATTTTTTTTGCCTCTTTTTCTAAAACCTTGATCTGCTTTTCAATTTCATGCGCGATTTGTCCGCGCATCGCCTCAATTGTTGGGATCTTGATCGGCTTAATTGCTGTTTGAGTAGTCTGAGCCGCTCCTCCGGAAAACTTGGTAGCAGGTCCGACACTTTTCTTTTCCGAAACCTGTTCACTTACTTTTTCGTTTGAAGCTTCCACATTTTCGACAACTTCGCCCACGCCTTCCATAAATCTGGTGGAAGTTTGTTGAACCTCTTTGGATAACTGCTGTTTTTCAGCCTTTTGCTCCTGGGGCTTTTCCCGTTGAGCTTCAGGTGCGTGAACGATTTGTTCCTTGTTGTTTCCTGGATTATTCGCCATAAAATTAGTTTTATACTTTACCTATATAACACAGAATTCGTGAATAAATTACATAATTATACATGATATTTGCCCGTTTTGTCAATTGCGCTAAGCGCTATTTCATTCGCTTCTCCGCTCAAAATAACATAAAATGTCAGGGGCATTTATCCTGCACGTATCTACATAATATAAACTTTACGTCACAAATTCAACTATGAAACAAATCGAAAAAACATACGAGGCCAAAAATTTTGAAGATAACATCTATCAACAATGGGAAAAATCCGGGCTTTTTACTCCAAAAATCGTTACAGGGAAGAAGCCTTTTACGATTTCGATGCCACCTCCAAATGCCACCGGCACACTCCATTTGGGACATGCAATTATGCTTGCGGTTGAAGATATTCTGGTTCGTTATAAAAGAATGCAGGGGTTTCCAACTTTGTGGGTTCCGGGCACCGACCATGCCGGTATTGCAACTCAGAACAAAGTTGAAAAAATCATTGCCGAAGAAGGACTGACCCGCCACAGTCTTGGGCGCGAGGCGTTTCTTAAACGCGTTCATGAATTTGTGGCAGGTTCACAATCAACCATCCGCAAACAAATGCGAAAAATGGGCACAAGCTGCGATTGGACCAGAGAAAGATATACGCTTGATGATGGGCTTTCCAAAGCTGTTAGAGAAATTTTTACCCGCATGTATAATGATGGTTTGATTTACCGCGGAAAGCGCATTGTAAACTGGTGCGTACGTTGCAGTTCCACGCTTGCGGACGATGAAGTTAATTTCAAAGAGGAAAAGAGCAAATTTTATTATTTCAAATACGGTCCGGTTGTTATTGGTACGGCCCGTCCGGAAACCAAATTTTTGGATAAGGTCATAGTTGCGCATCCAGATGACAAAAGATACAAAAAATATTTCGATAAAGAAATGACAGTTCCTTGGATTAAAGGTGATATTAAAGCCCAATTTATTGCTGATAAAAGCGCAGACCAGGAATTCGGAACAGGAGCCATGACCATCACACCAGCCCACGATTTTATTGATTTTGAGATTGCCCAAAAACACAAACTGGAAATCGTTCAGATCATTGATCAAAACGGCAATTTTACCGACGTGGTGGGTCCTGAATTTGCCGGAAAAAATGCCCGGGATTCAAGAGAAGCAATTGTTAAAATACTTGCGGAAAAAGGCCTTTTAGAGCGCGTTGACGAAAACTACGTCCACAACCTTTCGGTTTGTTACAGATGCGGAAGTCCGGTTGAACCGTTAATTTCAGAGCAGTGGTTTATTGACGTTAGCAAGCCGGTAATCAAAGAAGGCGGCAAGCTGATAAGCCTTAAACAAAAAGCCGCGGAAGCGGTTAAAGATGGCAAAATTGAAATTATTCCCGATCGCTTTAATAAAATATATTTTCACTGGCTCAATAACCTAAGAGATTGGTGTATTTCCAGGCAAATCTGGTTTGGACATCAGATTCCGGTTTGGTATTGTCAGGAAAAAGCTGAATCAAAATGCAGTCAGCCAATAGTACAAACCGAGGCTCCAACAAAATGCCCACATTGCGGATCAGCCAAAATCACGCGCGATCCGGACACTTTGGATACCTGGTTTTCTTCCGGGTTATGGACTTTTTCCACACTTGGCTGGCCGGAAAAAACTAAGGAACTGGAATATTTTCATCCAACTTCGGTATTGGAAACCGGCTATGACATTCTCTTTTTCTGGGTAGCCCGCATGGTTTTAATGACGACCTATGCTTTGCATGAAATACCATTCGAAAAAGTTTATCTGCATGGTTTGGTAAGAGATAAAGAGGGCAGAAAGATGAGCAAATCTCTTGGTAATGGAATTGATCCGTTGGATATGATCGAAAAATTTGGAACGGATTCTGTCCGTTTAAGTCTGGTCATTGGAACTTCACCGGGTAATGATTTTAGGCTTTATGAAGAAAAGATTGCCGGATATCGCAACTTTGTTAACAAGATCTGGAATGGGGCCCGTTTTGCGTTAATGAACCTGCCGGAAAACTATGAACCCAAGGAGTTTAACAAAAAATCCATCAACTCATTGGCTGATAAATGGATCGTTTCCAAATTACAAAAACTGATTAAAGAAGTTACCGAAGATCTTGATAATTTTAGGCTTTCCGAAGCCGGAACCAAGATTTACGATTTTACCTGGAGCCAATATTGCGACTGGTACCTTGAAGTTTCCAAAGGCCAAATGAACGCGGATGTTTTGATTTATGTCTTAAAGACCCTGCTTCAATTACTTCACCCTTTTGTTCCATTTGTAACCGAAGTTTTGTGGGAACATTTAGGTGAAAAAAAGCTTCTTTTGGGCGAAGATTGGCCAAAGTTAGATAAAACTCTAATGTTTGAAAAAGAGGAAAAAGAGTTTGAAGTTGTTCAGTCGTTAATTACCGCGATCAGGAGCATCAGGGCGGAAGCGGGCATTGAACCGGTTAAAAAATTAAACGTTATTATCTATGGCGGAAAATATACGAATATCATAGAACAAAAGCAGGAAGCCCTGATCCGAATGGCGCGTTTGGAAAAACTTACGCTGGAACAAAAAGGCGAAAAAATAGAGCATGCAATCTGGAAATACGTTGATGGGGTAGACCTTTATATCCCCATGAAAGACATTTTCGATATTGGTAAAGAAAAGCAAAAAGTTCAAAAAAAGCTTCAGGAAGCCGATCAGAAAATAAAAAGCCTGGAGGCAAAATTATCAAATCCCGGGTTTTTGCAAAAGGCTCGCCCGGAAATTGTGGCAAAGGAAAAAGAAATCTTTGCAGATCTTAAAAACGAACTTGATGCCCTGGAAAAGAAATTAAAAGAACTTGAAGATTTGGCCAAAGAGTAGAATATTGGCTGCTTTGTCATCTTTTGCATGGCAAAAAGCGATAAAATAGGTTAAAATAAAGAGAAACAATCACAAACTTAGACACAAAAGCCCATGGCTATAACAGACGCAAAATCGTTAATAAAGGCGAATTATCAACTCATTCTTGATTACGTTGAGCAGGAAAAATGGGCTGACGCTCATCGTGCCTGTCTGGAAATTCTTCGTTTTGATCCCGAGAACATCAAGATAATTCGTCTTAAAAGTAAGATCGAAAACACAGTTCGCAAGTTGAATCGGGATTCGGTAAAAAAAGATCTGGAAATGCTGGAGCCGCTTTGGAAAGAGAAAAAGTTTGCCGATATTTTGGCTTATTTACAAAAATTACAAGCTTTTACGGCTGATTATCCGCCGCTTTTGCAAGTCATGAAAAAAGCGCAAGAGGCCTACAATCAGCAGGTTTATGAACAGCAGGAAGAATATTTTGGGAAAGATTTCGAACGAATTTTACAACTCGTTAAAGAAAAGAAATTTGGGGAGTGCCTACGTGAAGCCGAAAAGTTACGTTTACTGAAAATTAATGAATCTCAAGTTAAAAAGCTCATCGGCAAAATCAGAACAGACTGGATCAACAGCGAAATTCAGGAAAATCAAACCCTGCTTCAAAGCCAAAGATATGAAGATATTTTGCTATTTTATCAAAGATTAATACGAATCGATTCAAAATCAACCTTATTGGAAAAACTGATTAAGGAAACAAAAAAAGACTATCAATTTTATAAAATCGATGAAAAAAAGGAATTCATTTATAAAAGCACCGAAGAAATCCGTACGCTATATTTAATCAAAAAGTACGACAAAGCCATCAAGGCCGCAAAAGAAATTCTTGATATCGACCCAAGAAATAAAGAAATCAAAAGTCTTTATGGTAAATCACAAAGAAAATATCACAGGCAACTGCAAAAAGAAGTGATCGCCCAAATGCTTGGCTCACAGAGGCAATATAAACCCATCTATAAAGAAAACAAAAAAGCCTTCCGCAGGATCTAAAACACACATTTAATTGGCTTTAACCTTGGCCAGCGCGTATTGTTTACGACCCACACGAATAAATTCCGGGGAGTTTTTTAAGTTAAGCAGCACGGTAATCGGTTTAACCTGGCGCACTTTTAAAACCTCATCAATGATTTCCTCCTGGTGAAGAGACTGATTCTTATTCAGGAGTGTCTTAATTACGTCAGAAACGGTCCCGTGACTGTAGCCCCACTCTTTTAGCGCATAAATGCCCCGGCCGATTAAAACAAAGTCCTGGCAGCGTATAAGTTCATTGTGAACAGCCTGAAGATTTACATTTTTATGATCAAACCCGGAAGTAATAATCTTACTTTGAATATCAATAAAATGAAGCGGCTTTTTATCTATCCTAAGAATAAAAAAGATTTTATCACGTAAAGTTCTTGGGTTGATATTTCGCCATTCGTAAAGGCCGACCGAACTATCATTGATAAGCTTAAAATTCTTTTGAATTTGCAGCAAAGATTTAAGTGAATCAATTGTGAAGGATTTTGCCTCGAATGAAGACTTCAATTCATTGAACACTTGTCCAATTCCAACAACTTCTTTTTCTTTATGTAAAAAATTTAAAGATTTTTCCGTAATTTCATTAATCGTGCTTTCCGAAAAAACATTCAAACGCAGGTATGGATGAAACATGATTGTGTTTGGCATGCGCTCGAATCTTTTATCCACCGATGAAACCAAAGAAATAACGGCAGTTGAAAACTCTGAAGTTTGATTAAAGAATTTTGAAAGCAGAATATCTTCACGCAAAATCCCCCCATTAGTAGAAAGCAAATCAAAAATTATATCGTTAATCGAGTGCAGAGGACTGTTCTCTACATTCCTTCTAAGCTTCTGCAGAGCGTTCTTTTCAATCTGGCGGATTCTTTCACGTGTTACATGAAAATGCCTCCCAATTTGTTCGAGAGTAGCTCTTTTTTTCAAGTCCAGATTGAACCTTCTTTCAATGACGAATTTCTCTTTTTGTGATAGCAGCAGCAAAAATTGAGCTACATGCTGTTGTAATTGTTCAAAGACAAGATCAACAGAAGAAGAAGTCATTTCCAAAAAGTAAAATTCTGGAAATAAGTTATAACACACTTAACCGAAATGCAAATTATTTTTAAAACAACTTTACGAGAAAATATAACCCGAGCATGGAACAGTGCGGATAAAATGCTCGTTATCTTTATGAATCTTTTTTCTTAATTTGTTGATGTGGACATCTACCGTATTTGTCATGATATTAGCATTCCGATCCCAGACATTTTCCAAAATGGTTCCGCGACTTAAAATCTTACCGGTATTCAGCATCATGAACTCCAAAAGTGCAAATTCTTTGCAGCGCAGGTAGATGGGCTCGTTTTTAAATTTCAATTCCCTTGATTCACGGTTCAACTCAAGGTCACGAATTTTAATGGTGCTATTATTCATTTTTTCCTTAAAAAGGAAAATCTGAAATCGCATTTCCGCAGCAATCAATCTAAAAGGAAACGGCCGGACAAAAAGATTGGAAATTCTTTTATCTCTCCGTAAATAATCAACGATCAATGAATCAAACTCCGGCGCCAGAATTATTATCGGTAAATTTTTATATTTAAAACAGGCATCAACTATCGGTTCAAAATGGTTTAAATCCTTCATGTAAATAAAAATCGCGTCATAACCCAGAGCTTTTTCCGCAAGGTTTTCCGTTGGGTAAACTCTAACATCGGTTGGTAACTGTTCATATTCCAGTCCTTTAGCAATAAACTCACCTTTTTGGGGAAGGTTGGTGACAAGTAAAGTATGCATAGGCGAAGATGTTAAATGCTGACTCTGTTACCTGAATAATCCAAGCTCCCGGATATTGCAAGTGGCGATATTGGAGAAAATAGGAGTTTTTGCCTTCACAAAAAGAAAAAACTCAAATACACTTCGTGTTGTACAAGGTTCATCAACACCCCCTATGCTTTCAAAACAAGACCTTATTTTAAAACTGGAACTGGCCAAATTCCCCAAGTTCCGCGCCAAGCAAATTATGGCTGCCATATACCAACAAGCAGTCGATAATTATGACGAAATCACCACTTTACCAAAGGAACTTAAAGAATACCTGAAAAAAAACATCGGAATAATGAGTCTAAAACCGGTCAGATCAATGGTTTCCAAGGATGGAAAAACCGAAAAAGCACTTTTTGAAACCAATGACGGCCAGAAAATCGAAGCGGTTTTAATGGAGTTTGATGATGGACGGGATTCCGTTTGCGTCTCTAGCCAGGCCGGATGCCAACTTGGTTGTAAATTTTGCGCCACCGGAACCTTAAAGTTTGGTCGTAATTTAACTTACGAAGAAATTTCCGATCAGGTTCTTTATTTTGCCCAAAAACTTCATAAAAAAGATCGTCATGTTACCAATATTGTTTTCATGGGCATGGGGGAGCCATTTATGAACTATGAAAACGTCATGGATTCGATCAGGAATATCAATGATCCCGATGGACTAAACATTGGCGCACGCCATATTACCGTTTCCACATCAGGAATTTGCGAAGGTATTGAAAAACTTGCCGATGCCAAAATTCAGGTTAACTTGGCCGTAAGTCTTCATGCGCCTACCCAGGAAATACGCCAAAAAATCATGCCAATTGCCCATAAATATCCTTTGGAACAATTGATGAAAGCAATTGAAGATTATATTCAAAAAACAAATCGTCGCGTTTCTTACGAATATGTAATGCTAAAAAACATCAATGATGGTGAAAAAGATGCAACAGCTCTGGCGCGACTTTTAAAAGGGCAGCTCTGCCACGTTAATCTGATCCCTTACAACGCAACCGGCATTCAGGGAATAGAAGGCAGTCACAAAAATAATATTAAAGTTTTTAGTGAAATCTTGAAAAATCGGGGCATTACCTCTACAATCCGAATGACCATGGGACAGGATATAGATGCCGCATGTGGTCAGCTTGCCAATAAAGAGGCAAGAGTGAAGAGTGGAAGCGCCAATCAGTCAAAATAAAAGCCCAAACTTATAATTATTTTTAATTCTTAATTAAAAACTATGGCAGATCCAAATCAACAGGTTCAGGTAAAAATCGATCCATCTTTAGAGCAGGGTGTTTACTCAAATGCAGTTTCGGTTCATGTAAATAGCAACGAAATTATTCTCGATTTTGGTTATATCATCCCAAACATGCAACCAATGACAATCAAGGTTGTAAACCGCGTTAATTTAAGCCATCAAACTGCGGAATCATTTATGAAAGTGCTTTCCAATGCGCTTCTTGACTGGAGAAATCGCCAAAAAGAAGAAAAAAAGGCTTAGTCAAAATTTATAATTTATAATTGAAAAAAATGGCCGAAGATTTAATGAATAAAATTGTTTCCCTAGCCAAAAGACGCGGCTTTGTTTTTCCGGGATCCGAGATTTACGGTGGGCTTGCCAATACTTGGGACTACGGTCCACTTGGCGTTGAACTTAAAGAAAACCTCCGTCAGGCCTGGTGGAAATTTTTCGTGCGTGAAAGAGCAGACATGGTGGGGCTTGATGCTGCTATTTTAATGAATCCAAAAGTTTGGCAGGCGAGCGGCCACGTGGAAAATTTTAACGATGCCCAGATTGATTGTAAAACCTGCAAAGGTCGTTTTAGAGCTGATCATTTGATTGAAGACTCCACAGACATCAAGGTGGAAGGCCTTTCAACCACAGACTTGGATAAAATTATTGTCGAAAATCAGATTCAGTGCCCAAAATGCGGATCGAAAACTTTTACCAACACCCGCGTTTTCAATCTTTTATTCAGAACTTTTATTGGCCCGGTTGCCGGTGATACCGAACCTGTTTATTTGCGAGGAGAACTTGCTCAATCCATGTTCACCAATTTTAGAAACGTTTTGAATACTTCCCGCAAGAAGGTCCCTTTTGGTATTGCTCAAACCGGAAAATGCTTTAGAAACGAGATTACTCCCGGAAACTTTATTTTTAGAACGCTCGAATTTGATTTGATGGAATTAGAATATTTTATTCACGAAAGTCAGTGGGAGAAGACATTTGAATATTGGCTTAATGAAATGCACCGCTGGGTTGAACACATCGGTCTTAAAAAAGAAAACACTCGCGTTCGTGAACATTCACAAGACGAATTATCGCACTATTCAAAACGAACAGTCGATATTGAATACAACACGCCATTTGGCTGGAAAGAGCTTTATGGCCTGGCATATCGCACCAATTTTGATCTTAAAAATCATACCGAAAAAAGTGGTGTGGATATGAGTTACCTGGACCCATACACCCAGGAAAGATATATTCCACATGTAATTGAGCCGACTTTTGGTTTAAGCAGAACTTTTTTGATGACTCTTTTAAACGCCTATCATGAAGAAAAAGTTGAAGGTGATGAGGAGGGCGATACCCGCGTTGTGCTTAAGTTCAAGCCATCTTTGGCCCCATACAAGGTTGCAGTTTTACCTTTAATGAATAAGCTCAACGAGCAGGCCCGTGAAGTTTGGGAGATGTTGAAGACAGACTTTATGGCTGATTTTGATACCAGCGGATCAATTGGAAAGCGCTATCGTCGTCAGGATGAAATTGGAACGCCATATTGTGTTACTGTTGATTTTGATACTGTTGAAAAAGATCAAAGCGTTACAATTCGCGACCGTGACACCATGAAACAGGATCGCATCAAGATAACTGATTTAAAAGCAGAATTAGCAAAAAGACTTCAGCTTTAATTTAGAAAGTTTTAATTTAAAAGGGGTAGCTTAAGAGAGGCTACCTTTTTTAAATAAATTTATGTGCGATTTTACCCAAAACAAAAACGATCAATTCAACAAAAACCCTAACGGCGGATCAAAAAAACAAATCCTGCTAAAAAACAGCGACCAGGCTTTTGCAATTTTAAAAGATATGAAAAACCTGAAGAAAGAGTATTTAAGGGGGCTTTTTATTAATTCCCGCTATTTTCTGATTCATGATGAAGTAATTTCAATGGGAACGCTAAATACCAACATTGTGCACCCGCGTGAGATTTTTAGACCGGCAATAGAACACAACGCCTATGCCATTATTCTTGCGCATAATCATCCCAGCGGCGAATGTACACCAAGCCAAAAAGACCTGGAAATGACTGCGAAAATCGATGAAGCAGGCAAAATCCTTCAAATTCCCGTCCTTGATCATCTGATAATTGCTGAAAATGGTTATTTTAGCTTTCACAAAGCAGGATTAATGCCATAAAACAGGCAAAAATCGCTCGTTTTTCGCCAAAGAATCTTTTAAATACCGGGAAAGATCAGTAATACCCTTCAAAAAAAGGCTGATTCATGGTAAAATAATATGATTTATAAGAAAAAATATGGACTGGACCCAGATTATAGACGCACTAAAAAAAATAGGCTTATACATACTACAAAATCCAATTTTTGTTGCCGAACTGATTGTCATCGGAATTATTGGGTTTATATATTTTGTAAAAATAATGCGGTATCTACACATGGTATTGGTAGCTTCCCGCCATTTGGTCTTTTTAAAAGTCACATTACCGCGTGAGGAATCGCCTAAAGATAAAGATAAAGCCGATGAAAAGGATTTCAAAGAAAAAATTGGAATCATGGAACAGTTTTATCGCAATATTCATGAATTGGGTGAATTAAGTTTAAAAAACATGATTAGGACCTGGATTTGGAGGGATGATATTCTTTCCATAGAAATAGTCGCAATCAATAAAATTGTTGAATTTTACGTTGTTGTTAATAAACGTTATAGTCAGCTTATTGAAAAGCAAATCACATCATATTACCCAAATGCCGACATTACTCCGGCTCAAGCTTATGACATTCAACCAAAAGGTAATAAGCTGCGATGTTATTATGCCCACTTAAAAAACAAATTTTTCTATCCGATTAAAACCTATAAAAATCTTGAAAATGATCCGTTAAATGATCTTACCAATATTTTTTCTAAATTTGAGGACGGTGATATTGGTGTGATCCAAATAATTATCAGACCTAAAAAAAGCAAGAAATGGAGAAAGAAGGCTGAAAACGCAGCCGCTTTAATGTTTAGTGGTAAAAAACCTGAAGGATTGCGATTACCGGGCTTAGGTTGGCTTAACAGTCTTTTTGTTGGATTATTGTTCGGTGCCGATAAAGTGGCCAAAGGTGCAGAAGGAGGCGGCCCGGCCGGTCCATACGGCGCAACCTCCGGTTTTGTAAGATTACTTCAAACTCGTGAAGAAGTAGCCAAACATATTGGTGAAAAAGCCGGTGAAGATGGCTTTGACACTCTGGTCCGCGTTATTGGATCAGGCAAAACAAAATCACGCGCCAGTGAAATAACCGATAACGTTGCGCTTGGTTTAAATCTATTAAAAGATGCGCAGATGAACTGGTTCCAAACCAGACGTATTATTTTATTTGATACAATCAATAACTTCTTCATGAAGTTTAATTTCAATAAGAGATTATTGGATACCAACGTGTTTTACCTTGGTGAAAAACAATCAATTTTAGTGAGTGGTGAATTGGCAACATTGTTTCATTACCCAACCAGCCGCTACAATTACACTCCAATCATCAGATGGCTTGAATATAAAGTATTGCCTGCTCCCGTGAACGTTCCAACGGAAGGAATCCTTTTGGGCTACAACGTTTATCGCGGCGTTAAAACGCCAATTAGAATGCTTAGAGACGATCGCACCAGACATCATTATTGCATAGGTAAATCCGGTTCGGGTAAATCCGTTTTCTTAAGCTGGATGGCCCGCCAGGACATTATTAATGGTGATGGCCTTTGCGTAATTGATCCCCATGGAGATTTGATCGAAGAGTTAATTCAATTCGTTCCAAAAGAAAGAGCTAAAGATGTGGTGATTTTCAATCCGGCGGATATGGAACGTCCAATGGGTTTAAATATTCTGGAAGCCAAAACTCCCGAGCAGCAGGACCTTGCTTCAAGTCAGGCGACCGAAATTTTTATTAAAATATTTGGTGATGAAATCTTTGGTCCGCGTATTCAACATTATTTCCGTAACGCCTGTTTGACGCTTATGGAAGACGAAGAAGAAGGTGCAACTTTAATTGATGTTCCCAGAATTTTCGTTGATGACGAGTTCATGAAGTACAAAGTCAGCAAGGTTAAAAATCCGATTGTGAAATCATTTTGGGAGCATGAATATGCCCATACCGGCGAACGCGAACGTCAGGAAATGATTCCATATTTCTCGGCCAAGTTTGGTCCGTTTATCACAAACTCAATCATGAGAAATACGATTGGTCAGCCAAAATCAGCCTTCAATTTTCGTGAAATGATGGATGAAAAGAAAATTCTTTTGATTAACCTTTCCAAAGGTAAAATCGGTGATTTGAATACCCAGCTTTTGGGGTTGGTAATAGTTGCCCGTCTACAAATGGCAGCCATGAGCCGCGTTGATATTCCCGAAAAAGATCGTAAAGATTTTTATCTCTATGTGGATGAGTTCCAAAACTTTGCCACAGATTCGTTTTGCTCGATCTTGTCCGAAGCACGTAAGTATCATCTTGGCCTAATTATGGCCCATCAGTATATTAAACAGCTGGAAAAAAAGAATGATACTTCCATTCGTGATGCGGTCTTTGGTAACGTTGGTACCATGATGTCATTTAAGGTTGGTGCCGAAGATGCCGAGTATATGGCAAAAGAATATGCTCCGGTGCTTACGGAACAGGATGTAATTGGTATTGCCAACTTCAAAGCCTACATCAAACTGAATATCAAAAATTCAACTTCCAGACCATTTTCGATGGAGACGGTTTACGACATGAGTAAGGCTAATCCAAAGATTGGCGAAATCGTTACTCAATATTCACGCATGAAATACGGCCGCAAAAAGGAATTCGTCGACCAGGAAATCTCGGCACGTATTGGCGTTGATATGAGCTAAAGCATTGCATCCACTGCCTGAATTGCGTCTACCACCAAACCTTTTTCCAGCCGACTTTATAAGCGATTACATTTGCTGTTAAATGCAGCAGGGGAGTTATAATTATAAAAACCAGGCTCGTTTGCCAAAAAGAGCCATATTTAAAATGAACCGGTAAAAATGAGGCAAACAGTACTGCCCCAAGCGCAAAATCAATTTGATCAAAAGGTACAAACGGAGCTCCGTCTTTAATGCCCAGGCGTCTTTTAAAGAAACTTTTTATTAGATCCCCCAACAGTGCCCCCAAACCCAAACTCCCTCCCCAAAAAAGTGATATCACCAGCACTTTAATATAGATTTTGAATTCTGTATTTAGGCCGGCAATCAGCCGCGCCCCCTCAACCACTCCTATCATAACAATCAGCGCAGCCAAAAAACCGCCAACAACTCCCGCAAAAAGTCCGCGCCAGGTTTTATGACTTCCAAAAATCTCATTTTTACCGAGCTTTCTTCCACCATCAATTGGGATAGCCCAACTTTTCAATAAACCCAGCTTATCAAAAAAGATTGGCATCATATTGGCTACATAAGCCGGTAAATAGAACCCAACAGCTTCTAAAATCAGATTGAGCATCGTAGTTTGTGAAACAGGAATGAGTTTACAATCAACATGTAGATAGAGAAGAAAACCAAGACCGGATCAAAGAAATTGGCGCCACTGATCAGCATAATCAAAAATAACAAATAGATGATGTATTTGCTCTTAATGACCGGGAAAAATTTAACCTGCTTAAAATTAAGAATAACCAGCAAAAAAATCATAACGACATAATTCGTCAGATAAAAAGCTCCCCAAAATGCGTCCAGAAAACGGAAATACAACAGTGTCATAAAAACAATCAGGAAACTCAAATGATCCGCAGTGGTATCGGTTAAGGAGCCCAACGTAGAAGTCTTGTTAGTAAACCTTGCCAGTGAGCCATCCAATGAATCAAAAACCTGATTCAAAAGTAAAAACAAAAAAGCCAACCAGATATTAAAAGCAAAAAATAGCGCAAAAATCAGCGCGCAAAAAATTCCAAGATAACTTAATAAATCCGGCGAAAAACGGTGTTTAGCCAAAATCGCGCAAACCGGTTCAAAAAAACGATCCCGGTAATGCCTGATTCTTAAATAAATCTTCGCTTCTTCCCCGGAGGAAATGTGAAATGGAACCATAAGAAGAGTTTTATTTTACATGGTGGCTGGAGGCAGGATCGAACTGCCGACCTCGGGCTTATGAGTCCCGCGCTCTAACCAGCTGAGCTACCCAGCCACACATATGCGGAGCCATTTTAGGAAGATTTCGCCAAAAACACAAGGGATCAATCAATACTATCCTTATTTTGTGAATTCCAGCTTGTATTTGCCAACTGCATCAACCGCCGATTTAAACTTATTAAGGTCAAAACCATCTGTATATTCAAGATTTCCAAGGCCGGTCTTAAAATCAACATCACAGTGAGTAATTTCAGGGAAATCGGTAGCCACATCTTCAATCATGGCTTTGCAGGCATGACAGTCCATTCCGGTTACTTTAAATTGAGTTTTCATATGTGTAAAAGTTAATAAATATTAATCAACAACGTTAAATGAAGTTTGGAGAATTCCCATGCTGCAAACGGCATCGACAGTGCCGGTTTGAGTTGGGGTGAAGTTTATAATGTTTTTTCCAATTTTAAGAAGTTTGGCTACCCCAAATTCCGGAATCACCATTGTGCCCATACACCCGCCCAAATCGACCTGATCATCAACAGTAAGCTCCACCGGAATCCCTTTTTTTATGGTAGTCACAGGAGGATCAAAACCACGATCAGCGGTAACAGTTACAGTAATTTTTTGAACGCTAGAGTTGTCCGCGGCAGGATCATACGGCTGAGTTTCGGCCTCGAAAATTTTTGGAGTACCTGTGTTTAAAACAATAGCATTTTGGCTATTACTCTGATTGGTATTTTCAATCACATTAAAAATTCCCGGCGTCATCATTCCCATGGTGCAATTAAACGAAATTTGTCCAACAGAATCAGGCGTAAAATTGATAATTTTGGTGTTATCTCTTGGCAGCAATTCCGTAAGTCCAAGACTTGGAACAGTAAGAACTTGCCCACAACCGGCGGCCCCCGCATTATAAACACGCCATTCAACCGGTACCCCTTTAACAATCGTAAATTGACTTGGAGTATAGGTGTAACCTTTAACATTCATTTCCACAATTTGTTTTCCATTTTCGATTTTTACCGCATTAGATTGAGCCGTGCCGGTTTTAATTGAATCAGTTTGTGATTGAACGCCATTGTTATTTCCTCTAAAAAACGAAGTTACCGCCGAAGCATTAAATCCAGCTAAAGCCAAACCATTATTTATATTGAATAAGCCAAGAATTAACACCAGCACTCCGGAAAACTTTAAGAAATAGCGTTGGAATTTTCCTTCGGCAAAACTGGAAATCGCGCTTAAAGAAAGCAAAGCCGGTAAAGTCCCAAGTGCGAAAAATAGCATGATCAACGCTCCATCAATAAAATTTCCTCTGCTTATAACGTAAAGCTGTAAAGATTGAGTAAATCCGCAAGGAAGAAAAAATGTCAGACCTCCCATTAAAAACGGCAATCCTTTGTTTTGCTTATTTTCAAGCTTTAAAATTTTATGACTAATGACTTTTGGCAGCCTTGGCGAATATTTATGAAGTCCCGGAAAAAGTTTAAGAATGCGCATTCCCATCAAAATCATAAACAAAGATGCAATAATGCTGACGATTCCGGTAACTCTTGCTGAAACGGTAAAAAAGGATCCAAGTCCGCCAAGTAAACCGCCCAAAACCGTATAAGAAACAATTCTTCCCGCATTAAAAAGCAGATGCGGCTTAAGTTTTTCCAAGTGCGTTTTAGGTTGATAGGTTTCGTTATACTTTGCAGCCAAAGATAAAAGCACACCGCCGGTCACCGCTATACAGCTAGAACTCGCCGCCACAAGGCCAATCAAAAAGATAAAGCCATAACTCATGTTGGCACTGATACCCAGATTGAAATCAAAAACATTGGCTTGTTTTAGCAAAATATACAAACCAAAAATAATGATCAAGATGGCTCCGATTTCCAGATAATCACGTTTTGTATTCCTTGTTTGCGCCTTGGATTTTACACCAGCATTATCAATTCCATCCGCAATAATTTTATAACCATCGGCAGCTACAACATTCTGAAATTCCTGCAAAGACGGCTCTGAACCGTCAAAATGAACGACCGCTTTTCCCGATGCTTGATTCACTTTCACGGAACTAACTCCCGGAATTTTATGAAATTTTCGTTCAATCAAAACCTCGCAACTTGCGCAAGTCATTCCCTCGATTTTGAGTTCAATTTTATTCTTTTTAGGCATATTAAAATTCAAGAAGAAATAAGATAAGATGTTAAACCCAACTTATCTATTCTTTCTTAACGACAATTCCCGCCAGCGAAGGAGGGGATTTATAAGCCTCCACCACATGGATGTATAAAAAAGGTCTTTCCAAATTTAAATTTAAATCAAAATTTCTTGCAACAATCGGCACAGCTATAAGCCCTGAAGTACTTTGAATTTTGGAATCAACATCCTTTTGGTGCAGATTCACCCCAATACAACAACTCATTTGAGCCAAATCCCGAGTCTTCAATTGACCTTTTGGCATCTGATTACCCAACATGCCATGATCATGCATACCTTGGTCATGCATGATTTCTTGGCTTTCCACCGACATCGCTTTGGCAACCGGCAATGATCCACCACTAAAATATTGGAAACAAAAACCGTTCAATCCAAAACTAACCAGGGCCAAAAAAGCAATAAAGATCTTTTTCATGTTCATATTATAACTTTTAGAGAACTTTTATGCAATCCTGGAGCTGAATTTGGCAAATTCCCAGAACAGAAAGGAAAAGAACAAAATCATGATTACAGGGGCGATTTTCGACAGGTAATTTCTTCTATTTGGCTTAAAATAGCGCAATAAGAGTGAATTTGTCACCACGGAAACCGAACTTAATGCCATCGCCAAACCGGCAAGTTCAGGCTTTAAAATCAGTCCCCACCCCATGAATATACGGGCGGCAATTGGGATTCCAATAACATTATAGAAAAGCGCGAAAAACATATTTTGCTTAATTTTAGCCATTGTCTCGCGTGAAAGTTCAATGCTAGAAACCACATCACGAAGGTCATTTCTAATGATAACGATTCCACCCGTTTCCATGGCCACATCCGTTCCCGAGCCCATCGCAATACCAAGATCGGCCTGTGCTAAAGCAGGTGCATCATTAATTCCATCACCAACCATGGCGACTTTTTTACCCAACGCCTGGATTTTTTTAACCTCTTCCGCTTTTCCATCAGGCAAAACTTCAGCAAGAACGTTTTGGATACCCAGTTCGGCGGCAATCGCGCCAGCCGTTCTTTTGTTATCACCGGTGATCATATAAAGCTCAATACCCATCTTTTTAAGCTTGGAAATAGCTTCTTTTGAGGTTTCCTTGATTGTATCAGCCACAGCGATTAAACCAATGATTTCGTTACCCTGCGCCAGAATCATTACAGTTTTACCCTGATCTTCAAGTTTTGCAATTTTACGCTCATACTTTCCAATATCCACTTTGGCATAGTCCGCCATCAGCTTACGATTCCCAAAAAAGTAGATGTTTTTCTGAATAGTTCCATTAACTCCGTGCCCGGGGATCGCCTTAAAATCAGAAACTTCCTCCAAATCCAAGCTTTCTTCCTGCGCATGAGTATAAATTGCTTCCGCAAGAGGATGCTCTGAAAGCCTTTCCAAAGAGGCGGACATAGTTAAAATGTCATCTTCATCCAATTTACCAAAACTTATAACATCTGTTACCTCCGGTTTTCCTTTTGTTAGAGTTCCCGTTTTATCAAAAATAATTGTGTTGATTCCCTGAGCGGATTCAAGCGGTTCGCCCCCTTTAATCAAAATTCCATATTCCGCACCTTTACCTGTTCCAACCATAATAGCGGTTGGTGTAGCAAGTCCCAAAGCGCACGGACACGCAATTACGATGACAGCTGTAAAAGCAAGGAGAGCAAACGAAAGTGATGCGCCAAGAATGAAAAACCAAACCAGAAATGTCAGAATGGCAATTCCAATGACCGCAGGAACAAACCATGAAGAAATTTTATCGGCAAACGCCTGAATTGGAGCCTTGGATCCTTGAGCTTCTTCAATCAAACGAATAATTTGAGCCAAAGTCGTTTCTGCTCCAACACGTGTAGCCTTGAATTCAAACGTGCCATTTTTATTGATAGTTGCCCCAATAACATTATCTCCGGCATTTTTTTCAACCGGAATACTTTCCCCCGTAACCATCGACTCATCAATCGAAGAATTTCCTTTTGTGATTACTCCATCCACCGGCACTTTTTCGCCGGGTCGCACCAAAATAATATCATCATGAATAACCTTATCAATTGGAATATCCAGAGTTTCACCATTTCTGATTACCCGAGCAGTTTTGGCCTGCAAACCCATCAATTTTTTAATTGCTTCGGAAGTATTTCCTTTTGCCCGAGCCTCTAACCACTTACCTAAAATCACAAAGGTAATCAGGAAGGCCGCAGTTTCAAAATAAAGTTCCGGGATCTTTTCACCATTCACGCCAAAGAAAGTTTTATTGGAAACGGCGTAACTCACATAATTTATCAAACTATAAAAAAAGGCGGTGGAAGTTCCAATTGCAATCAAACTATCCATATTAAAAGTTTTCATGCGCAAGCTTGACCACATTCCTTTATAAAATCCCACGCCCGGCCCAAACTGCACAGGAATCGTCAAAAGCAGCGAAATAATTCCTACGTAAGGCATCAAAACTTCCGCCCCAGGGAGAAACTTAAAGAAATCCAAAAACATAAAGTAAACCATCGGCAAACTAAATACCAATGAAATCAGAAATTTATTTTTAATGGCATTCAGGTCCGCTTTTTTCCTTTTATTTTCTTCTTCAGAATTGGCTTCATTAACAAGATTTGCCGAATACCCGGCCTTTTTTACCGCATTAAACAGGTCATCAAGCGAATTAACATTTTCATCAAAATTGACCATAGCCTTTTCCGAACCAAAATTAACATGAGCTTCTTTTACACCGGGAAGCTTTTTAAGAACCCGTTCAATAATCGCCGCGCACGAAGAACAGTTCATCCCGGAAAGGCCCAGATGCACACGTTTGTTATTTTCTTTTTTTGTAGAAACCACCTCCATCTTTCCATTTAAAGGCGAAGCCACCGACTGCACCTGCAAAACCGTTGGCTCATTATTTTTACCAATATTTTCAAAAAGATTACTGAAATTCACTGCCTGTAAAAAATTATGAACGAAAGAAGCTGATTTATCATCTTTTTTATCCAGATGAAACTCCGCAAACTTTTCATTTTTTATTTTGCCTTCAAATTGTGGCTTCCCATTGGCATCCTGAATAATCCGGCCTTCCGCTTCAATCCGCGATTCAAGAATAACCTTCAGCGGTTCTCCATTCGCGCTTTGCTTAATTAAAACATTATTCTCCGGCTCCTGAATTGGAGAAGTTTTTGTTGAGTCTTTTTTCATGGGGAAAATTGATTATATAATTTATAAATTATTTATTGGAAAGTTTGGTAACCTTTAAAATTTCCTGAATCATCTCTTTTTGCTTTGATTCATTGTTGGTTTTCATCGCGTCTTTAAAGCAGCAATTTAAATGATTTTCCATCAACATCAAATGGGCGGACTTTAAAAGCCCAACCACGGCCGAATTCTGCTGCATAACGTCAATACAATATTTGCCTTCTTCAACCATTTTAATGATTTTCTCGAGGTGACTTTTGGCTTTTTTGAAGTTTATTAAGATTTTTTGATCGGTCATAAAAGTGGATTAAATAGATACCTACACCTATGGTACAGGTATAAATAATCGAAAGCAAGACCATTTTAAAAATTTATCTTTTGACATAGCCGCAGAGATTGCCGTTTTGGCAGGCACACTCCAATTCCACCGTTCAGGCGTAAACCCGCTGGATATGAAGGATATTTTTAGATTTTCCAAAGGACGATTTAAACTAGTTCTTTGGTAAAAAGTTTTCACCGGTAATCACACTTTTTCCCGTTTCTGATTCCAATTCTTTTCGGGCATTTTTCCATCTTGAGCTACCATTTTCAGTTGGTCACATTTTGTGACCAACTCACTTCCTTCGTTCTTGAGGCGGTTTTTCAGGGTAGTCCAATAACTTTTAGCTTTTTTAAAATCCGGTTGTTGAATCAGCACCCCAACAACATCAATCACCGAAAAATACCACTGCTCATTGTGCCAAGTTTTGCGAATTGTACTTTGTTCAAACGGAATAATATTATTCATAATGTTTTTATAAAAGATAACAATCATCCTATTTTATTTCACCGGGTAAAAATTTAATAAATTGATCAAAGTCGGATTCATAAAGCTTATCTTGAACTGGTCGATATTTTTCAAATTCACTTTCAGCGAAGCTCTTAGCGATTGCCGCAGTAACCTTACCGACATCTTTTAAAATGTTTTTTGAGTTAAATTGTAAAAACACATTGAGCTTTTGCGACCAATCTTTCATGGTCATTGGAATACCGTTTTCCGCCTGATCTTCAGCGTAATCCAAATACATAGTCACAAAACGATTGAGTGACTTGATCTCTTTTTCGTTTAGGTAATTTTTAGCTATGGAAACATCAGATTTAAGAACCTTTCCATGGGGAGCCTTTTTCCATGTTTTAAGCCCCATATACTCTTTTTGGTGGTTTGCTCTTTCAACAATCAACTCTGCGGCTGTGTGCCCATGGATAGCATAATGAAGCTTATTTTGAACTGTGGCAAAAAAATCCTTGGTTGTTTCCGCCTGTGGATCATAATCCATGGCAGTAACATAAATATCCGTAATTTTTTGGTAGAAATTCCGCTCGCTTTCGCGAATATCGCGAATTTCAAGAATCAAGTCATCAAAGTATTTTTTGCTGAAATACGCACCATTTTTCAGTCTTTCATTATCCAAAACATACCCGCGGATGGCATACGCTTTCAGTACTTGCGTCGACCATCTTCTAAACTCAGTGGCCCTCTCGGAATTGATACGATAGCCAAGAGCAATAATCGCCTCTAAATTATAATGTTTTGTATTGTATTTCTTGCCGTCCTCGGCAGTTATTAGGAAATTCCTAATAACTGAATTTTCCTCTAATTCATACGATGAATAAATATTTTTAAGATGCTCATTGATGGTCGGAATTTGTACATCAAAAAGTTTGGCAATAAATTTTTGAGTCAGCCAAACATTTTCATCCTGAACCCTCACTTCAACACCATCTTCCCCAGCCTGTGAAGTAAAAATTAAAAACTCAGCAGTAGAGTTTCGTATCCTGAGCTGTTTATCATTTTTCATAAGATCGCATTATAAAACATAACCGCCCCCATTATGGGTGAGCGTACACTCACCGTCAAGGTGATTTTATCTTTCACCCCTCAACCGCACCCACCGCCTTCACATACGCGCAAAAATCACAATCCACACCTGCGGCCGGCATTTCATCCGAATTCAAACAATCCTGAATATCTGCAATCGACCCACCCACCCAGGAATCATCGCCGACATACGGAATAACTTTAATATCAAACTCCAGTTTGCCATTAAAGGCCTCTTTACCCGCATCGCCATTGCAATAAACAAAGTAACCGGTTGGCGAAACCTTAAATCCATTCCTACGAAACAGCCATTGGTAAACCTCCATTTGGCGTTTATAGCCGATCTGCCAGTCCGCATCCAAAGAAACATCACCGGCCTTAGAAGTCGCCTTATAATCAACAATAATCAGCTCACCCTGCGGATTTACCCAAACATCATCAACTCCACCCGTTATTAAAAGATTAGTCCCGGGAACCAGGTAAGTCACACCTCTTCGGAGCGAATCGCGCCATTCATCAATGCGATCATGGGCCAGGGGAATGGCATCAATCCCATATTGCCGCATCAAAGGATGAGCAGTGCCTTCAGCCCTATGAATATCAAACTCTTTTTTAAGCAAGGCATCAACCGCCGAATTCAAAGAAAATGGATACCCCGGAGGCCTTCCCACACCCAATCTTCGATCCAAATAAAAACACCTTGGACAATTCAAAAAGAGGTCGATTTTGGAACGACTCAAACGAAAAGTATCGGAAGAACCGGGTTGATAAATGTTTCTGGTGCGTTGAGGGTTGTAGTATTGGGACATATAAAATTGTTAATTTTAGTTAAGACATAATTTTTTCATTACAGACCATTGCTGAGGGGAAAGATTAAAACGGTTTGTTCCTGCCTCATTTTTAAACCCCTCGAATTCGTGGGGTTTAAAATTTTGATTATTGAGTTTCTCCATCAATCTCAATGATGTTGATCTCGTTTCCCTGAATAGTTAACTTTTGAGTCATATTTCGTACTAAATTTAAGATTTCAAAACCATCTCATCGATAACCGCCCCCATTATGGGTGAGCGTACACTCACCGTCAAGATGATTTTATCAAAAATGAAAGTTTGTTAATTATGTTTAAGAGATAACTTTAATTTTTTTTGCGCAAATTGATCGGCCTCCTGCTCTAATTCCGAGTTGTCGTGCCCCTTGTTAAAATCCACAAACACTTCTTTTTTACTGTGTTTTATCAAATGACTTATTTCATGAAAGAATGTAAACCAAAAACAATCTGCATATTTATATCTTAAGCTCACTTGAATCAAGGCTCTTTTTGGGGTTAACCACCTTGTCGCGCCATTTACATTCGTATTTTTCAAACACGGAGTATAAACAAGAGCAACTCCACATTCCGCGCATAATTCCACTAATTTTTTTGAATACTGCCCGGCATCTTTAGTTGTCAGCCCTCTCATCTCATCTAATTTATTTCGTAATTTTTCAAGATCAAACTCGCTTGTTTTAAGCTTATTAGCTTCAATATGCCCTATTTTAAGCCATGCGGCCAATGATTCATTATTGGTTTTTTCAACATGCGACCTTCTAAATGCAACCGGAATCACTTGCCGAATTGCCAGGAGGGAATCCACAGCAAAAAATTTCAATAATTCTTCCACTTTCTCAACCGGATCCCTGGTTTTCTTTACATATCCCAATTTTACCAGCTCAAGATAACATGAAAATTTCCCTAAATGCTGCGATTCCTCCTCCAATCTTTTTGTTTCCTTTATTCTTAAAAGATCCGCATCGTATTGAGACTGCATATTTAAAAGTCCCAACTTTGAAATACCCAACACTCTTTCAAACTTTAAAGCTGTTTCCGGAGTAACAGGATTTTTCCCATTTAAAATCTCGCTGATCGTTTTCTCCGCCAACCCAGTGCTTAGGCTTAAATCGGCTTGAGATATACCCAAAACTTCCAGTGTTTCTTTCACTGTTTCCCCAGGATGGATTGCTATCGGTGATGTGTAGCCGGTTGTTCCCATAAGTTTGGTTAAATGTGGTAATTAGCAATGCCCAAAATTTCTACCGCTACGATCGTTGTTTGATTGGCCGGATCATATTCTCCATGTGGAACAAATATAAGTCGCCATTTTCCTCTTCCACCGCCAAGACTTGGCAGATCAACCGCAAAGTACCTGAACTTATTCCCGTCCTTGATCGAATGTTTCCTGGTATTCAGCGGGAGGTCCGCATAAGAAGGGAACGATCCAATCTCGCGAAGCCTTGTGACAACACTTTTTGCGACTTTCTCGTCGTATTTAGACTTTAAGTGGTTAAAATCCTCCAGTTCCTTCCTCAGTTTTTCATTTTTCCAATGTATCTCCATAATATAGCCATGTTACAAAAATGTCAATTCTGGTTTACCTGAAAGGTAAAGAAAAATAAAGAATATTTAATGCAGAGCTTATGCATAACAAAAAAATAGCACACCTAGATTAAAACAATCTAAAATAAAACTAAAAAGTAGGTATTTTAATTAGTTACTAAACAACCTTACCACTTCATCAAAATTTTTAAATCGACTCTTTTCCCACTCCTCCTGTTTAATATACAGTGCTTTATAAACTACTCTACTTTGACGATCATTAACATCTTCGCACCATTTTTGCAGACGTTCAAATTTTAATTTATCGTTTTCCTCTTCACGTCCCTTTGTTTCAACGATATAAACCGTTTTTTCGTCCTTTTTTACAAAGAAATCGGGATAGTATGTGGCGATAAACCCTTCAGCATTTTTATATTCAATTCTGAGGGCGCATGCTAAAGTGGTTCCCTTTGTCCAGACAGTTTTTTGAGATTTTTAAGAGAGATTTTGGAAATAAATTTGGGCTGGGGTTTTGTAGTTGAGTGACTGGTGAGGACGAACATTGTTGTAGAAATGAA
>Ga0172379_10002471_pt1 | contig 32498 bp, 18 predicted proteins | sample GrowelOW334metaG_FD_119756 | JGI IMG/M metagenome (GOLD analysis project Ga0172379, IMG submission 119756) | Groundwater microbial communities from an aquifer near a municipal landfill in Southern Ontario, Canada - Groundwater well OW334 metaG | ecosystem: Environmental > Aquatic > Deep...
AACGTCTCTCTTTGAGAAAAATGCGAAACCATACTCCATCACCTCGATCTCATGCTTGCCCACAATAGTGATCGGCCAGAGGAAAAGACCATTATAGAATTTAGAAAGCATCTTTTTCAATACATCAAATGAATTCCCGATAGCAGAGAATTCAAGGTCAAGATGAGCGAGATCAAAGATCACGCAACGCTCAAAAGAGAAATTCAAAAATTTTTTGAAGAAAAAAAGGAGCAGCTTATACAACATGCTCCTTGATAAGTACATTTTCGAAATTGCCGATAAGATCGACAACTTTCCAAGTACAGGTACTTGGCAAAACAATGTTTTTTTGTTTGTTCTGTCCAGTAAATCTAGCTTTGCTAGATTTTGACGACCAAGCAATTTTTGATTGCAAATCAGGCTGCGCATCTTTGATGCGCACCCATGCCTGATACGGCATGATAGAGAGAAATGTAGATTCTTGGACGATAACCAAATCCAATTCAAACTGCCATTTTCTAGGCCAAAACAAAATTTTGCCATGACCAACTGTCTTCCGAAGATAATTTTTTGTATATGACATATCTTTTAATTTTTTTATTTTTTCAAACTATTTTTTTCATAAGAACCATACAGATTATACACCAAAAGTCAAGCCCATACACCAAGCACAACTTTACTCAGCCAATCCAATCAATAAAGTTCTCCCAATCCCCATCCAATCTCCCAATCTCCATTTAATCTCCCAATCTCCATTTAATCTCCCAATCTCCATTTAATCTCCCAATCCCCTCATGAATTACGAACTCTTCAAACATAGCAAAAAATCAATTTTCCTGGTCAATATGACCAAAGACCTGGGTCCAGCAATGCTGGGGATCAATCATCATTTTTCCGAATTAGCATTAAAAGGACTAGAAAAATATACAAAAACAGGAGGAAATATTGCCATTATCGTTAACAAAAAATGATATTCCAATGGGCTGATTTGCCACAGTTGTGGCCACGTTCCTCAGTGCAAAAAATGCTCCGTCAGTATTAGCTATCACAAAATAACTAATGGCGATACGATAGGCCTTTGCCATATCTGCAAAACACAATACAACCTTCCTACTTCCTGCCCAGAATGTCACTCTCATGACATCAAAGAATTTGGAATCTGAACACAAAAAGTCGCTGACTATATCCAGAAAGAGTACAATCTTCCATCGACAATAATAGAGTCCGAAACCGCAAATTCTCTAAAAAAAATAGAAAAAATACAAGAAGAGGTAGCATGAAGAGTTTGTCATCCTGAGCTTGCCGAAGGACATACTCTTCGTTCCACTCAGAGTGACAAAAATGCCGCGACCCGCATCATTATTTGAACATCCCTCCTCACAACACCGATAAAAAATATGAAGTTTGATCTAGTGATATTTCTCAATGCCGACCTAGGTCTTAATATCCCTGACTACACTTCGGCCGAAAAGAATTTCTACTTCCTATACGATGCATTGACCAAATACGAATGTGAAAATTTCATAGTTCAGACCTTCAATCCAAATCAATATAGCATCCGCTCCGCGTGCAAAATCGATGTACCGTGATTTTATGATCAGGATAATGTATTTAGAAAAGCCAATAAGTACCCTCCATTTTCTGATCTTTGTGTCATTCTCTACAAAAACGAAATCGAAGAAAGACTATTTACCAAGGTCGATACCCTCTACAAAGAACTCCTCTATCTCAAAGAGAAATATCAAATGACAGACCTAGAAATCTATTCTACACCACCGCTCATCTACAAAATGTTTGGAAAATACAGATACAATATCATCCTCAAAGGGAAAGACCTCAGAAATTTCATGGACATCGCCTATACCAAGCTCAAAATGGCTTCCAAAGGCTTCAAAATTGATCGAGAAGCCGAATCAATAATTTAAATATAAAAAAAACGCCCTTTCGGGCGTAATAGAGACAATAGATCAAAAGAAATATATTTCTCTTATATTCTTCAACCTTGCTTGATTAAAGGAAGATTGAAAATGCACATGGAACTTGTTCCAATAAAAACTGGAAGATGTGTGCTTTTCTCCCAGAGCAAAGATACATAAAGCTACAGAACCTTCACCATAACAAAAAAGCAAATACTTTGTTTTTGAGTCAGGATCGGCCTGTACAGAAACAAAGAAAGATTCTGACCCATTCAATACCTTCAATATCTCAGCAAAGTGAGAAGGAGTCAGCCTAGAAGACTCTCTAATGGTTTGTCTGATAAGAGGTTTTTGACTTACGATAGGATAGGTAAAATACGAATGCAGGAGATCGAAAAATATCGACTCTTTTTTACTTTTGTATTCATGAAATACCACTCTCGCAGCTTCAATCACCTCTTTGGTGAAATAATTATTTGTTTCCATAATGTTGGGGGTATTTGTATATATTTTTGAATTTTTATTAAAAGCAAAGTTATATATGAATATTCCAGACAAAAAGTCAAGCCAAAACAGCGAACAAACGCTAAGCTTTTTGATAATTTCCCCTTTTCACATATAATTAAACACGAACAACGGTTAATGATAAACATACCACATGCGTTATGCGTTATCCGTTATCCGTTTACCGTTTATCTCTAATCACTATCCATGATCGCCTGAACAAGCAACATCGTCTATGATACCAACTACACCACATTCGTACAATGAGGATGAATGCCGGTGTATGAAATACAAGCTGAGGAAAAAAAGGAAGCTAAAAAATGAGGCTTTCAAGCTTTTATCGACGGAATTTTTAAGACGATATTCCCTGGCGCTGCACCCAAATCAAAAGACGTACAGACGAAGCATGCTTCGTCTCAAATTATCGAGGAAAATTCGCTCATCAAAGACAAAGACCTCAAAGAGCAAATAAAGTTTTTGTTGGAACTGCCTGATGTAGAATACAATGACAAAAAACTAACAAGTAAGCTCAGACAGTACATTTCTGAAGTAGAGAAACACTACAACACACTTATCACAGATTATAAATCACATATTGCTCCTTCATATCGAGAATTTAAGCCAACTCACTACAACGTATCGGGAATTTTTGGGAAAACATATTATGCGCAAAGCTATCCATCATACATCGACGCGCTCTGGACTAGAGATATTCTCGCATTCCACAACAAGCGAGATATGACATTCTTCATCTATCCAGAAGATGATTCCGCAATCCAATCAATGCTCAAAAATAGAGCAACTCAGCTAAAAGCTGAAATCAACGAAGCGATGCAAAAGGGAATCACTCTAGATACAGAAATCGAACAACAATACAAAGACGTAGCAATGATTAGAGAAAAACTCACTACTCGCGAAGAAAGATATTTTGAGACAGGATTTTACATCAATCTCTATCAAGAAACAGAAGACAAACTCAAAGAAGAAGGGAAAAAACTTGAACAAAAAATTTCATGATACGGAATCAGAATGAAAAATGCAACACAGAGAATGGATGAAGGATTTGCTTGTACTTTGCCACTATGTACCGACGAATTAGGTATTGTAAGAAGTGCGGTCACCTCCTCTATCGCAGGAAGTTTTCCATTTATTTCAAACGACATGGTCGCAGAAACAGGCATTCTCTATGGACTCAATCTTCATACCGGATGATTGGTAATCTTCGATAGATTCAATTCCAAATTGCCCAATATGAACAGTGTGATTTTGGCGACATCTGGAGCCGGAAAATCCTTTACAGTAAAACTTGAAATCATCAGATATCTACTCAACAATATCGACGTCATCGTCATCGATCCAGAAAACGAGTACAAAACACTCTGTGAAAAAGTAGGTGGAACCTACATAAACATCGCAACCAATTCACAACAGTTTATCAACCCATTTGATATCCCGCCAAGAATCGAAGATGTAGAGTATGGGAAGGGAGATCTTTTGAGAAGCCAAATCATGAATCTTATCTGACTTATCAAATTACTTATCGGAGAAACAACTTCTGAAGAAGAAGCGTTACTTGATAAAGCACTACAAAGCACCTATTCACTCAAAGGGTTTGATATGAAAGCAGACAATTACGAAGGCAAACAACCACCTATCATGGAAGATCTTATGCATGTACTCGAAGGCATGGATGGTGGGGACAAATTAGCACTCAAATTAAGTAAATTTGTCACAGGAACATTCAGCAAATTATTTAACAACTACACAAACGTAGATATCAACAACAAAATGACTGTGTTCAGTATTAGAGATCTTGAGGAAGTACTCAAAACTCCTGCGATGTTTAATGCGCTAAATTTCATCTGGACTAAAGTCAGATCACACAAAAGACCTAGACTCCTTGTCTGTGATGAAGCATGGATTATGCTTCAGCACGAAACATCAGCAGAATTCTTATTTGGATTGATAAAAAGAGCAAGAAAATACGGACTTGGTATCACCACTATTTCACAAGACATCGAAGATTTCGTAAGAAGTAAGTACGGAAAACCGATTATTTCAAACTCTGCATTACAAGTCTTACTCAAACAATCAACCACATCCATCAAATCACTCAATGATCTCCTAGGGCTTTCAGATGCAGAAAAAAATAGACTGGTTTCTTGTGGCATTGGAGAATGATTAATCTTCGCAGGAACGCAGCACATTGCAGTGAAAGTCTTAGCCTCACCGACCGAGAAAGAATTCATCACAACCGATATTAAATAATACCGTCATTGCGAGGAGTAGAGATGTCGATTTATCGCATCTCACGACGCGGCAATCTAGAATTTAGAATTTACGGAGTCCTTTAGGAAAATTTAGAATTACCCCCAACCATGGACAAAGAAACACAACAACAAAACAGTCAAACAAGAATCCAATTATCGCTGGCCGCGTTGATGTTTTTTTCGCCATTGGTGCAAAGCGTTCTCAAAAGAAATACTATGGAATTGAGTAAAGATGACAAAACATTCATCGCATGATATGCAAAATTGTGATATATTTCTCTCATCATTCTTGTAATTACACTCATCACAGGAATGACAAACTACCGCCTAGAATCTGGAATTATCGATCGAACATACACCATCAGCATTGTAATCTTAATCATCATCCTCATCATCGGAACCGTATGAATTCTAACTAATACAAATATATTGGCCGACAAAAAAGAATTAATCTCACTATACAACGAACAAATCGGAGCAGACAAGAAAGAAATCATACTCGCATATTTGCCGATATATAATATACACAGATGGTATCAAGAGCATAACTTTGAAAAACCAAATCTTTTACTCAAAGAAGCAATTCTTGTTTGGTGAATATTCATCGCACTAGGATTATTCACTACACAACGACGAACAAGTACCTTTCTTATTCTCATCATCATTAGAGTAGCTTCATTAATGGGAGGAATGGACATTGTTTCACCACAAATCAAAACCTTTATCAATAAACTCTTCCTCAAAAACCCAGAAGAGCTACGATGATATATCCACGGATGATGCACTCATATGTACAGACGTTTAGTCAAAACGTCTCAATTCAAATCATTAAATGATGATATAGCAGATTCCAAACAAGACTTCTCACTTCTCTACAATGTAAAATTACAAAATAGCGTCATTATCAAAACACAATACGCGATATGAATTCTCTGCTCAATACTTCTTATCAGACAAAGCAATCGAAATCTTCTCGAGCGAACAAAATTCATTCCGCTTCTTATTATTTTCGGCAGATATGTAGTCATGCTCTTCAAATGGCATCATCTACCTCCTCTCCCCATCTTCAAAGAAATCACTGATCTAGGAGTTTATATGTATGAAAAGATCAAAAAACATTCAAATTCACAATAATTCATCTATCGTTCATCTACCGTTTATCCATTGTTCTCACAAAAATGAAAAAACACTGACTCCCAAAAAAGCTTCTGACTTGTATTGTGGGCCTTATCTGACTAGGAATAGTATTTTTCAATATATGATCAGTGCAAGCTGCAGATTGTGTTGTCACAGGAGCAAATGGAAATACCACTGTCATCAATAGCGGTCAATCTATGTCTTTCTATTCAACTATATTACGAACAGTGACAGGACAAAATTACGCAAACGGCTGTGCGCCATATAGCGGTACATTGACATGTAACAACGGGTTCATACAATGAAATGCAGGGACATACAAATACACATTAGCAGAATGTAATGCATGACCATGACCCAAAGCATGCATAGGACGAGCATGATGAATCATTACACACAATGTACCCGTAACCTGATATTCACAAACAACAGCCACCTATCCACAAAAATGTGAAGATTATGCAGCAAAACTCACTTGCGTAAATGGCCTTCTTAACGGAAACTATACAACATACAAAGAAACTGAATGCGTACCTCAAGGCCGACCACAAAATGACGTTGATCTCATATTCACAGTAGACGAACCAGCAAATGATACAATAAAAGTAGCTCAGTACTCATCTCCTCAACTTAACATCTCGATCAACAATTTTGGGAAAATGGCTGCAGGCGGGAGCTTTACGGAAGGATTTCTTCAATGTGAACGAAACGGAATAAATATCTACAAATCAAGACCAATAAGTCAATTTGTTGCAAATCCTATGGTACCACAGAGCTTAAGCATCACCCTCAAAGATATCTTTACACAATCATTGGGAAGTAAACATGTGATATGCGAACTTAACAAAAATGGAGCTTATATGCCACAAGATCCAGCGTCAGGCAACAGACGAGAAGGAGACATAGAAGTAGTAACCGCAGAAAGATTTGATATAGCTATGGAGAGGTCCATACAGACAATCAAAAAAAATCTTGATGCGCCAGAAATCACATCAGCGCTCGGATGAGCAGCTACAATCAAAGAATTTATCTACAAAAAAGTGATGGATGTACTAGTTCCACTCATTATTGTAATAGGTATATTGAGTGCAATTTTAGGGTTTTACAAAATGTTCTTTTCTACAGACAATGCAGCAACTCAAGAAGGAGTCAAATATATTGCCTTCGGATTGATTGGAATTATCATTATCATGAGTGCAAAATTTATTGGAACAACAATATTTGGGTTGCTAGACAAACCAGAGCTTAGCTGATCACTGATGGCACAATGAGTATACAATCAGCTCGTCTATCCATTCATCAAATTGGCAATGTATCTTATTTTGGGAGTAATGTTTATTATTTTAGTAGGACGTACACTCACCTTCTTGTTTGGCTCTAGTGATGATGCAAAAAAGAAAGCCTGAACAATCATCGGACGAAATATTGTTGCTATGATCATCATCATTGCCGCAAAACAAATTGTAGAAATGGTATATGGAAAAGCGGCAGAAGTCATCAAACCAATAAGCAATCTCTGAGAAATAGGTTGAGGAATACTGGCAGATAGGAATTTGCCGATTCTCTATCATATCATCAATCGAATCATGGGACTGACGTCCCTAATAGTGCTGATTATAATTATTTTCCAGACCTTTCAGTTACTCATGAAACCTGATAGTCCAGATCAGATGAAAAGCCTCAAAAATAGCGTATTGTACATATTCATAGGACTCGTAGTCATAGGTGCCGGCTACCTCATTACCAACTTCTTGATCATAAACTAATAAAAATAGAAAAACCGTGTTATGTAGAGACGTTTTGTCAAAACGCCCCTACCGCCCAAATGGGTGGGCACGATTTTTTTGTATTGAATTTCATAAGCAAATTGCTAGTGTGTATCTTACACAATACATTTTTTATTTTTTACAGAAAAACATGCGCACTCTATTGATTATTTTAATGATAGCATCAGGCATCATTTTTATTTTGAGCGTACTTCTCATGTCACCAAAAGGTGGTCTTGGACTAGGAATAGGATGAGCAGGTAACGCAGGTAGCGAATATGGAAGCAAAAAGTCCCTAGAAGGGAAACTCAAAAATATAGCTATACTTGCAGGATTGGTATTTGTTATCACGTCGCTTATTTTACCTTATACTGTTAGCAAATAAATCATGCTCCTTAGTCAACAAAAGATCATCAGAAAAGTCTTGAGATACGTTTTTTTTGTATCCGTGACTTTATGGGTACTTATTGGATTCTACATAGGATATCAATACGTACGATTTTCATCACAGACAGTAATTACCAAATGAGGAACTTTCGTAGAAGGAATTTTTCAGACTACATCATTTTTGCCATACCTTCAAAACGACTTTTCAAGCAATTTTTACCAAGGATTGCTTTTCAATAGTTGTATAAAGTATAGTGGCACAGGCGACATGCAGACATTACAAGATGATGTATGTAAAATATGGACAACCAACAATCAAAACTACGAAGTAGCGATGGGGAAATGAATGATTTGGTCTGACGGAACCCCAGTATCGATCGAAGATATTTATTTCACCTATGAGAACATCATTCATCAAAATACACGAGCAATTCCATCCCTTGAAGCCTACAAAAACATCAAAGTAGAAAAAAACGGAGCAAAATTGAAGGTGAGCTTCCCTACAGCGTCCACAGACAACAAAATCTTTTTTACCAATTACATTCTCCCAAAGCACGCATTGGAAGGAAGTAATTTGCAAGAATATATCAGCAAATTTTCTATCGAGCCACTATACACCAATTGTGCAAACATTGTGTCACAAACCACAGATCAGTATAGTCTGATTTTCAATCTCGTAAATTGCAAGGATACAAATCTCAATTACTATCAGATAAAAAATATTCAATCATTTGATGAATTTGAGACAAGTATAAAAGACGGAAAAGGTTCGATGGTTGACGTCTATACAAATCAGAAAACACTCGATGGATATATAGAAAAACAGCTTATGACCAACAAACTGGTAACTATGTTTTTCAATGTAAATTCACCCAAGTTGCGTATTAGGACAAGAAGGGCCTTAGCGTGATTTATTAGAACAAAATTCTATACGGAAGGATATGAAAATTATCTGACAAAATACAACGATCCTCTATTCAATCAATTTGTAACCGATGGATCTAACGTAGAGAGCTTCTTGAAACGTGGATATGGAGAAGACTCCATTGCCAAAGAAGACCTTACGGACATAGGAGTCAAAAAACTAATAAATACAGTCACTATGGATAATAAAGAGCCAAAATTTGTATTTTATATAGAAGATCTTACAGATACAAGCAATCTTGAAATCATACTCCCGCAAGAATACGAAAAAGCATATGTGGAGTACAAAGGTAGCAACTACTACGAACCAACCAGCGCGCCTATCAAAAAAATAAATTACTCCGTAGGAGCAAAACTCAAAAATTTCTGAACATGACTCAACAAATACAAAGTATATGGCCTAGATAAAGCAGGAAAGAAAGATTTTATAGGATCAATAGACGTTTACAATATCAAAACCCTCACTCAAGGCGGAGAAGAAATACCAGTAGAAAAAATGAAAATAATCTATTTTCAAGATACCATGAACGAATACGTAGCAGAAAATTTAAAAACTATTTTTTCATGAGCAAATCTTCTTAAATACTTTGATTTCCAAGAAGCCAATTCCATAGAAGAGCTAGAGGGGAAAATCACTATGGGTGAATACGATATTATGATCAATACGATTGATATGGGAGCAAAAAAAGATCTAACAAACTTGTTTATTACAAACAATGCTAAGGCCAATCCATCACAATATCAAAACCAAAATATAGCCTGATCACTGAAACAATACATCAATACCGACAACGAAAAAACTAGATCAAAACTAGCAACACAAATTAACAACACGTATGCCACAGACATGCCATTCTTGTTCTTAGGAAAGGTATTTATTCCCATCAATTTCAAGATCAATTTACGAAACAAAGTATTCTGATCAGGGAACCAAGATGTACAATTATACGAATACAATCGAAGAAATCTAATATACAACAGAATTCATCTAGTGAACAATATAAATATCGATCAAGATAAGATACGAAATTACGATAATTTTTCTAATTTCATTAGTCAGACATTTTACAAAACCAAAACAATAAATGATACTAATACCACGGACACAGCAGGCACCCCTGACAAGTAGTCGAAAGTCTCAACTAACCTGATAGACCTTACAAACTACTTACGTATTCTTAATTCTTAATTCTTAATTCTTAATGTGAATAGTAGATATCATTCAGATAGCAATTATTTTGGCAGTCTCCATAGGACTTCATGAATATGCACACGCCTATGCGTCCCATACTTTATGAGATCCTACTCCCAAACTTCAAGGGAGACTCACGCCAAATCCCCTTCGTCACATGGATCCAGTAGGATTTTTGATGATATTTTTAGTACACTTCTGACGAGGAAAGCCAGTACAAATAAATCCTATGTACTACAAACATCCACTCAGATGAGAATTATTTGTTGCGCTCGCAGGCCCAATAACCAACTTAGCACTAGCAATTGCTGGAATTCTTATCATGCTCATTTATGCAAAAATCACATGACTCGGAGCACTAGAAATAATCAGCATGTCAGATGTGGTAGTTGCTTTCTGGGCACTGTTTGCACAGGTAAATATAGCATTAGCAGTATTCAATCTCATCCCCATCTATCCTTTAGATGGATATAGGCTTATCAAGATCATCAAACCAGCAGCGGGATTTCGAATGGAAAAAAACGGAATGCTTATCACGATAATTTTCTTATTTCTCCTAGTATGACCGCTATCAGGAACCTTTTGATCCATCATCGGAACAACTACTGACTTTATATTCAGAATCTTCTTTACTATTTTCTGACAGACATTTTATTAGCTAAATAACTAACAGTTTACAGTGCATAACTAACAGTAAAAAAATACATTAACTGTTGGTTGTTAGTTTTTAGTTGTTAACTATATATGCAATGCTCGAAAAGCTCCTCCCTCTAGAAAAAAAATACCTTACACTTAGAGAACAATCTATGGATACAAATATTATTTCTGATACACAAAAAATGATAAGCATTAGCAAAGAAATCTCTGCTATGCAAGAAATTTTTGACCTTACACAAGCATACAAAAAAGCCTTACAACAACGTGACGAATCAAAAGAAATGATAAACACAGAATCAGATCCAGAGTTGCTTGAAATGGCAAAAGAAGATCTCAAATTAGCGGAAGCACAAATGACTGCTCTTGAAGAAAAAATCAAAATCGCACTCTTACCCAAAGATCCCAATGATGATAAAAATATTTTTCTAGAAATCAGGCCAGCGGCTTGAGGAGATGAAGCAGGATTGTTCGCTACCGAATTGCTCAAAATGTACTTAGCTTATGCTACCAAAAAATGACGAAAACCAGAAATCGTAGAAGAACAGATGTCAGATATCGGTTGAGTAAAAAATGTAGTAGTCAAAATATCCGGAGATCGCGTCTATTCGCTCATGAAATTTGAAAGTGGCGTGCATAGAGTACAAAGAATTCCCGATACAGAAACCAATGGAAGAGTGCACACATCCACAGTGACCGTAGCTATCATGCCGGAAGTAGAAGATATTGATTTTCAGATTGATCCCAAAGACGTGGAAATGGATACCTATGCAGCCTCCTCTGCTTGATGACAAAACGCAAACAAGAACCAGACCGGAGTCAGATTACGTCACCTTCCCAGCGGAATGATTGTAAATATCGGCGATAGTAAATCTCAGATGCAAAACAAGGAAAAGGCTCGATCCGTACTCAAATCAAGACTCTATCAAATAGAATTGGACAAAAAGATGGCAAGCGAAAAAAGCCTTAGAGGCGATCAGATAGGAAGTTGAGATAGATCAGAAAAAATCAGAACCTACAATTACCCCCAAGATAGAATAACTGATCACCGCATTCACGAATCACGATCGAACCTACCTAGCATCTTGGCAGGTAATCTGGACGATATCATGGAAAAAATGGTCATCGAAAACCAAACTAAACTTTTGGAATCATCAACACAAGTAAATTAATTCTAAATGCTAAATGTTGAATTCTAAATTAATCAGCCTTGCATGTGACATTTAGAATTTAGAATTTCCAAGTTAAATTTCCATAAGTCTTGACTTTTTACATTTTTTCCGTATTTAATTCATTAAAATAAAAATAAAAAAAATACATCATGGAAAACAAAAGAAAAAGAAGAAGAAAAAGAGCTTCCATGCTAGAAAAATTAGCATGGATTGTCACAATCATTACGATCATTATCGTAGGGATTGCGTTTTTAAAAGGACTCAGATTGGATGCTAATAACGATGAGATGCTAATTCCAAAAATATTATTTCCAATAGGAACGGCAATCATTGCGATTGGAATTATAAAAATTCTTGGTGATATGAGAATCTCCCGTATGCGTGAAGTAACGACATATTTCGATCCGAAGGACGAAGTCGATCATCGGAAGATTCTAAAGCAATATCTATACATTGCACTAGTATTTTTGATAATAATGCTAACTATAACAATGTATATTATATTTAAAAAATAATACGGCTCATATTTGAGCCTTTTTTTATAAAAAAACCTAGCTGAAGCTAGGTTTTTTACTCGTTATAACATCCCTATTATATGAGTATATGAAGGTCGTTGACCGTCATGCCAATACTATAAAAATTCATACCATATATTCAAGAGAATTTCATTAGTAATTGATTATTCAGCATCCATTGCTTTGACCTTACCAGCACCAACTCTTTCGTCGATGATTTTCTTGGCAACGTTATCTGGAACTCTTTCATAGCTTGCAAAGTGCATTGAAGATTGAGCTCTTCCTTGTGTATTTGATCTTAGATCAGTAGTATATCCAAACATTTCTGACAAAGGAACTTTACATCTAATAACTGCAGCGTTTCCTCTCTTGTCTTGACCTTGAATCATACCTCTTCTAGAACTCAAATCACCCATCACATCTCCTACATAATCTTCTGGAGTTACTACTTCTACATCCATAATTGGCTCAAGAATAACTGGACCGGCTTTCATAAATGCATCTTTGAAACCCTTATAAGTTGCGATCTTAAATGCGATTTCTGACGAATCCACATCATGATACGAACCATCATATGGAGTTACTTTAACATTGATGACAGGAAACCCAGCCAATACACCTTGTGCCATAGTTTCTCTAGCTCCCTTATCGATAGCAGGAATAAATTCTTTTGGAATTTTACCTCCTGTTACTTCATCAACGAATTCATAATTCTTGTCTTCAATTCTATCAAGCTTAAGTAATACATGTCCATATTGACCTCTACCTCCAGTCTGTCTCTTGAATACTCCTTCTCCTTTTGAAGATTGAGTAATAGTTTCTCTATAAGCAACCTGTGGTTTACCAGTATTTACCTCTACTTTGTGCTCTCTTTTTAATCTATCGATGATGATTTCAAGATGTAACTCTCCCATACCTGCAATAATAGTTTGATTGCTCTCTGCATCAGTATAGTATTTGAAAGAAGGATCTTCATAAGCCAATTTTGACAAAGCAATTCACATTCTTTCTTGATCAGACTTTGTCTTTGGTTCGATAGCGATATCGATTACTGGCTCAGGGAATTCCATTTTTTCTAGCAAGATAGGATCTTTCATATCACACAACGTGTGGCCAGTTCTTGTATCCTTAAGACCCAAGAAAGCACAGATATGACCTGCATGAATTTCAGCAATTTCTTCTCTCTTGTTCGCATGCATAAGCAATAATCTTCCTACTCTTTCTTTTTGTCTTGTGATTGGATTGAGTAGTGTATCTCCAGACTTGATAATACCTGAATAAACTCTTACGAAAGTAAGCGTACCTACAAATGGATCAGTTGCGATCTTAAATGCGATTGCAGAAACCGGCTCCTTATCATCAGGTTTTCTTTCAAGAATTTTTGTGTCATCATCTGGATCTACTCCTTTCATTACTCCTCTATCCAAAGGACATGGAAGATAATCTACTACTGCGTTAAGCATAAGTTGAGCACCTTTATTTCCAAGAGAAGAACCACACATGATAGGATATAGCTCACCAGCAACTGTTCCTTTTCTGATAGCTTTTTTGATAAGCTCAATAGAAATTTCTTCACCTCCAAGGAATTTTTCCGCTAATTCATCATCAAACATTGATACTCTATCAATCATTGCTTCTCTATATTCTTGGCATTTTGTAAGCATATCAGCAGGGATTTCATGTTCTTTAACATCGATACCCATATTTCCTTCAAACGTATACATCTTCATTTCCAAAAGGTCGATGATAGCCTTAAATTCATCAGCCATACCCACAGGAAGCTGGATAACAACTCACTTGTCAGTGATTCTTTCTTTTACAGAATCTACAGACATATAAAAATCAGCACCAAGCTTATCCATCTTGTTTACGTAGATGATTCTTGGTACACCATATTTATCAGCCTGCCTCCAAACTGTTTCTGTTTGAGGTTCTACACCCTGAGAACCATCAAGAAGAGCAACAGCACCATCAAGCACTCTCAATGATCTCTCTACTTCGATCGTGAAATCCACGTGTCCTGGAGTATCGATGATATTGATATGATGACCATTCCAAAAACAAGTTGTAGCAGCAGAAGTAATAGTAATTCATCTTTCTTTTTCTTGTTCCATCCAGTCCATTTCAGCGGCACCTTCATGCACTTCTCAGATCTTGTGCTTCTTACCTGTATAAAACAATACTCTTTCAGTAGTAGTAGTTTTTCCGGCATCAATGTGGGCCATGATACCAATGTTTCTCACCTTTTCTAAAGGCTTCCTTTCCTCGGCCATTCGTAAATTTGTAAATAATTAAAGAATGCGATTTTTTTAAAATAAAAAAAATGCGATTGCCAAGAACAATAGCAAATCGCACTCACATTTCAAGTAAAAATAATCGTAAAACGTAAATGACGTTAATCGTAAATGACGAAAACATGCTCGTTTTTTACTTTTTTTTACGTCTTTTACGCCAAAACTGATTTTATCACAATCGAATTATTGATTTTTTCATGCTGTACATTGTGCAACAAAGCCTTTGTATCAGCAAAAGCATGCACTCCATCAAGAGTTCTAAGGGGATTTTCAATATTTATCAATTGTTTATCTATTGTTCATCAATTGTTTATCTCTTTTAATTTATCAAGAAAAGAAATAATACCACTGATTTGATTTCCCAGTTTAATCTGTTCTTCAGGAGAAAGTTTGATGCGAGCCAAAGTTTGTAAACGATGTAATTCTTGATCAGTTAAAAGCATTAATATTGAAATATAAGAGTAAAACGATAAGAATATAACAATCTGAATGCCATTTGCAATAAGGCAAAAACTAGGTAGAAAAGAAGGTTTCTATCATTCTATGACTCTATCATCCTATAAATCTCCTATAAAGTTTGACAAATAAAAAATAATAATTATAATTTACATGTGAGTATTTGGTTATTTTAATTCCTTATAACAAAAAAACGCATGGAAAAAAAGCACGTAATAAGTTGATTGTTTGCGACATTAGCGGTTATTGCCCTAGCATTGTTTACGAGCAATAGTTCAATGGCAGCAAATACCACAACCAACACAACTCTTGGAATCCGTACGGGAGTATTATCTTTCTATAAAGATACAACAACAGCGATGGATACGTATTTCAGTCACTCTGGAAATCAATCGGCAAGTATCGATATTGGTACTTACGACGCAAGCTTGGCAGTTATTTCTGCCGCTTCAAATAGCGACCACAGATTCACCATCAGTGATCTCGAAGGAAGTTCATTTACCGTGACAGTACAAAGTTCTGATCTTACAGCTTCTGGTAGTTTATCCATAGCTGCAAATACAGTTGGATATACAGGAACTACTCGATATGGAACAGGAAAAGCACTTACTTCTGCACCTACCTCGGCAGCAGACATCGGAACGGCTCCTGTAACATTCGTAGCCAGAACCAATAACTCAGGAGTATCTAAATTTGCGCAGGAAATCACGCTCAAAGTAGCAATTCCTGCGGCGCAAGCTCCAGAATCATACACAGGTATGTTAACATTCACCTACTAAAAATAAATTCTGACAAACAAACCCACTCTGTAATAAATACTATGGAGTGGTTTTTTATAACAAAAAATCAGAAATTAGTGTTTTTTGGTTTTCATAAAATGATATATTCATACACCAAGCACAAACAAAACAAAAAACATAAACCGATATTTTGCATCTGATATTTGATACTCAGTACTTGATATTAAATGAACATCGATGAATTTTGCTCTACGCATCAATACAGTAAAATTCACTCCTTCACTCACCTCTACTCATCATATATAATAAGTTAAGCATCCATTACGGACGCCTGTAAATGTCTCTGGCAACTGCAAAGAAGCAAAATACTGAGCCTTTCCGTGCGCAGGAATATGGACGATGCCTTGATATTCCGTTACATACTGACCGAAATCATTCATTTGTCACTGCTCCTTACATGCTTTGTGTTTCCATTCATCATTAGTGAATGTTCCATCGACAAATGATACATGCACATCTACATCCTGATCGGAAAAATTGGAAAAGACGTAACAAAACTTCTTTTTCTCACCAGGCAAGACATCATAAACTACAGATTTTTCTCAGGGTTTTTCACAAAAATTTACATCTACATTTCCCACATCAGTCATAGCCTGACTCATTTTTTTTCCATCCAATTTTACATCTATTTGTTTATATCACGAATCCTGCGCCTGCACACAAAAAATCACACTCATACCCAATACAAAAAGAAATATTTTTTTCATCTATTTTCTCTTCTTTCTAGATAAATCTTTTACAAGTAAGATAATAATTCCGACAACAACAAATAATCACAACAAAGTAAGCCATGTAACAATATTCCATATCATAAAAGTTGCCGATTCTTCTAAACTACCAGATACAGGTTGAACACCGCCAAACACAGTTGGCGTATGGAACAATGTCAGATGCAAAGACAGATTATAATCTGGTTTGCTAGTGAGTTTTTGAGTCACTAACAAACTTTGTCCTGGAGTAAGCATACGTAGTAAGGAGAAAATCTCTTTGTGAGTAAGAAAATTTGACGTCACTCCAGTAATTGCAAGATTTTCATCAAACACACCAGTATTTTTTAATTTCAAGGCAATCATATATCCATCATCAAGATCTTTATAGATTCTAATTTTTGGATTTGATGAAAGATTTTCTCAATCAGCATTAGTAAATTCTTCGAATAAAATAGTATTTCATTTCATCAATTCGTTTGGATTACCAGAAATCACATCGATGAATTTTGCTCTACGCATCTGGATAGAGAAACTCGTTGATCAACTTGTCGGATCCTTAATGGGAGCAACTACAGAATACACGACACACCCATGGAAAAGTCCGTTCATTCCCTCAGGATACTTCAATAATGCTGTTTGAGTAAGAATTTCACCAGGCTTCAAGGCGATTATTTGTTGATATCCAGTCACATACTGACCAAACATTTGTGTCTTGTCATCAGTGAAGCACGCTTTATTTTTCCATTCATCATTGGTGAATGTTCCATCGACAAAACCAACTTTTACCGTTACCTCATTTTTTCCTCCATTGACCAATTGATAACAAATACCAGTTTGCATACCAGGCTGCAAAGCAAAATTTGCTACATCAGTCGCTCATGTATTACAAAAATCCAAAGACACATTTGCCAGATCGTCAGCCTTACTAAAAGAAAAAATCACTATTCCAAAAATAAAAATAAGCAATGCAATAATTTTTTTCATAGATAGTATATTTTAGTAGATATAAAAGACAACATCAATAATGAATTATAAAAATACAATTTTCATTATCAACAAAAAAACAGCAGTTTACGCTGCCGTTTCTTCAGTTTTGTTATGTAATATTCAAACGCCAAGTCTCTAGCGTTCAACGCACACTTATATTTCTAATTATCATAAAGCGTAAAGACAATTGTACCCGTATAATTTCATGGACTTTGTAATTCAGGAATAATAATTTTAAATGTAGGAAGCACTCCATAAGCGCCCAAAATACCAGAGCCAATTCATACGTTTCTCTGAATAAAGGTCAATATCCCCGTACCAAATGTCTGATACACTCACGTAATGGCAGAAATCACCCCGGTGTTTGCCATTCCAGAAAGCAGCTGCACTCCGCTCATGACTTTGATCGACATATAAATATTTGAAAGGCTATCACCGCTACTATCGGTAAAATCTGACATCGATAAGGTAGTATAATATCATGAATATGCTCAGACCCCATCATTTACTTCAAAATAATTCGTAGCGCCCGTCAACGTAGTCTCGATAGTTTGTGGGATATCACTTATCTCCCATGTGCCGAAATCAAGACTAGCAGGCCCAGTCAACGATACTGACCCAAGATTCGACGAAAACTGCCCAAAAAGATTAGATACTTCATTTTCTGACAACACACGATCAAAAATACGGAAATCGTCCAGATATCATTGATAATATAATGAGGTAGTATCACTCGCTCTACCTAGTACCAGATTGTTGATAGGAGTGGATGCCGTTACGCTAAGCGAAGAATCCATGAGTTCATGCGATCCGTCTATATATACCATCACAGATTTTCGCCCGGGAACTGCACCGTCGTTATCGACACTGACCGTATAATAATGTCGATTTCCATCCACTAGATTAGCATAATATCAACTATCCAAAATAAATATATCTTGATTTCCATCGATGTACGTTTTGAGTGTCTGACTCGCTCCGTCCAATACCACATTAATACTATTGGACGCATTATCCGCACCATGACTAAACAAATGCATGTCATTTCATGTAGAAGTTGTTTTAAACCAGAATCCTATCGTATAATGAGAACCGTAATTAAAATTCACGATACTCACATCATCATTTATTCCATCATAGAAAAACGTTTTCCCATCTATTCATACTTGATCTTTTGCGGGATCGCCAAACAATATTCCATCATGATAGGATCATTCAGATGAATCATATGCGTTGTTTCCTCCCGTCTCTTCAAATTTTAACCAAGCGACAGGCCTAGGATAAAATGTCGTGGTCGTTCATGTATACTCAGAACTTTCACTATCTCCTCCATCATTGGTCGCAATAAGTTTATAATAATATGTCGTAGTTTTTTCTATGCCATCAGTGATCAAAAAGCTAGCCCCCGTAAGTCATGTCAGAGGCGCATATCCCGTCACATAAGAAGTAAATCCTGAATCTATCGATACGTAGAGTTTGTAACTATCAGCGCCTGTTACTACTTGCCAGTTGATGATAAATCTACTATTATCTATTTTGGTAGCAGGGAGGAGTATCGGTTTACTTGGTCTTGTGATAAATGAATTTTGTTCAGAATATTGTGTCCCATACGCATTTGTAGCAAATGCCCTGAAATAGATCATCGTACCAGGAACAAATCATGTCGTTATGAGATCAAAATCTCACGTAACAGATCGATTTCATAATTCAGAAACTATGGTTCATTCACAATTATTGAATCCATTCGTGGTATTTCGACATATTCCACGCTCAGAGATATTTCAACTTCATATATCAGAAACAACGCCACCCAAAATTCATGTTGTTGCATATATTCAGGTAAAATATGCGCCTGTTACGAGAGGGAATCAGGTCGTATCTTGCGTATAAAATTTCCATGTACCAGATCAGACAATACCAGCAAAATAATCATATCCCCTGTCTCTAAAAGCGCCGCTCTCTATTTCTACATAATATCACATATTCCCTTCAAAACAATCAGTAGGATTGATGAATACATAATCATTGGCAATAGTTATCCTTGATGTATCAGTCGCAGAAAACGTCTCCATCAGACTACCATCTGACAATTTTTTTATTGAAATATTCTTACCAGAAACAGCAAAAACATCTTTATTGAAATGAATGGAAAGATTATTATGAATACTAAACCCTGTTTCATTATTGACAGGATCCAAAGAAACAATAGTCACGGGAGTAACATCCACATAATAATTTATACTCAGCAATGGTTTTTCTGCAGCAGTAGACCATTCTTTGGATCTGATACATAGCCATGTGCTAGGAATGTCTCCCATCACCCATCATTGATTTTCATCCATACCATCCACCCATCATTGTAATGCAGCTACACCAGCAGCATTCAAAAGAAATTCTTGTGTATATGATCCTGTATTTGATCATGTAAATCATCAAAGAGCAATCAGATTGGTAGTTGCATAATCCAATCCTGCCACCATTCCAGGACTTCCGTTATACCGATTTTCAGATCACCATTTACGCTGGATATAATTTGGCTCTCACGTCAATGCCTCTTGAATATCCCTTGTCCCCTCAATCCATCCAGGATTATTGATTATTTTTTTTAAGGTAAATCATGTCGCATCAGTAGCCCCATTTATTTGATATCTATACAATCTTAACTTCGCGGAAGTAATATTTGCACCCGTAGGCAGACCAGACAGATCAAATTTAAGTATAATTTTGGATCCAAAATCTGACGCACAGAGATAATCGGTAGCTCCATAGTTATTCCTCTGACATTTTCCATCAGCGCAATTTCCTGCTCATGCCGGATTGGTATCTGCGTCAATCATAGTATCATCACTAGGAAGTATACCATTTTCAGGATTGGGATCATAAAATTTTATAGAAAGACCTGTCTTTGAAGAATCAATCACATCATCAGGAGTCATATCAACAAATGCTCACGTTAAGAAATATATACTCACATCATTGACGCTATCTCCACTTGCATGATTGGCCGCATTACCCGTCAAAGAAAGAAGGAGCTTATGTGTTCCACTTAAAGTAAATGCTCACGTCAATCAAGTTGGTAAATTATTTATCATCACATATCATCAACTGATGATATTTCAGCTAAAAGCTCATGTTCATAAAGATAGAGTCATAATAGTAGAGATGCCTCCATTATTTATGGCCTGATTTTCATAAAAAATCATAGTACTATACGTCAATCGACTTCTTTTTATCCGATCCACTGTAGCTGTTGCGGATCAAGTATTGCCCGCCAAATCAACAAATTCAAAGACAAAATCTCCATTTCACGTAAACATATAATTCATAGATCAAAAATTATTAGTGATAGTTATTCATGTTTCAGAAAATCATGTTAACGTTGCGATCACATTCCCACCGGTAAATATTGCAGGATCATAAGAAACACTCGCCGTGGGCTTGGTTTTATCGATAGTAAATATAGCTCAGGTCCTATCTCCGTCATTTTCATACAACATAAAAGAATATTTTCCTTCTCAAGTAACAGTGGAGCCGCTCTGAAAATTGCCACTATAATAACTGTTTCCATCCAATCCGCTCAAGATTGCTCAAGAAATAAAACAACCTGGATTTGGATCCATATCAAATCAGATAGTAACATTTCCACTATAATATGAACCACTTGTGATCCCATAAATATGAAGCACTGATTCGCTGATGCGGAAAATAGCTCCCGTACTATTACCTACAGTGTCATATACGGTAAAAATATATTTTCATTCATCATGAAGCAAACCATTGACTACAGTTCAATTTTGAAAATTTCAACTATAATAATCATTTCCTTGCAATCCGCTCAACACAGCTCAGGACAAATGCGGATCGCTGAAAGTAATCGTCACTGATCAATAATTTCCTCAACTATTTACCCCAGAAAACACAGGAGCTGAATTATCTATCATAAAAGTCGCTCCTGTACTATTTCATGCCTCATCTGTCACAAGAAATACATATGTATTGTCTCACGTAATCACCGTTCATGAAATATAAGCATTCCCATTCAATGTTGCTCAGGATAAATTGGCGTCAGAAAACGTAATAGCTACATCTCAAGTATACACTGCACCAGTCGTTACGCCATCAAAAATTGGCATAGTTTTATCTATTCGATCCACCGTCACAGTTTTATAGTGAGTATCAAATCCTTCTGGATGATAGAAGCTAAAAGTAAAACTTCCATTTCCTGTAAATACATATCCTGTACTATTGAAGTCCGTAACAGGCTCACTGAATCAAGTAAGGAATACCAATACATCCCCACTCGTCCAACTTCCTGATCATGGGATATATTCTATACTAAATGTAAGATAATGAATATGAAAACGAGCTCATGTAGTATTCCCTGCAGCATCAGTGACTATTAACTCATAATTGTAATGACCACTAGCAATAAGCGGCGTGCCACTTATATATACTCATGAAGAGATTACATTGCCGCTAGCCATAGAGTATGTTATGAGAATAGCAGTCACTCAGGACATATTATCAGCAAATTCGATAACATATCAGCTGCTACTATAGTCATATATTCATCAAGTAGCTACTCCAGTAAAAGTAGGCGGGACCCTGTCTATCGTAAATATCGCCTCTGCGTAATGTTTTCATGAAATATCATATACAGTGAGAAGATATGATCATTCTTCAGTAACTATTGAATTATTGTGAAAATCGCCGCTGTAATATGCATTTCCATATAAGCCGCTCAATGTCGCTCATGACAAATCTTGACCAGTAAAAGTGATAGTTACATTTCCACTGTAATAGCCATTATTTACCACTCACGAAAAAGTTACCGGAGTATCATCAATCCACGTCACGATCGCGGTAATACTACCTGTAGTTCATTGTTTATCTACAAATTGATACGTAAAACTTCCATCTCACGTAAACGTATAAAATTCGCTTCAGTAATTATTGACTATCATATAAGTTGGATCAAGTCATGTTAGCGTAGCGACAACATTACCGCTGGTATAGGTGGAAGGGGTATAATTGATATGCAATCCGGTAGATCTTGGCAATGCAATAGTCAATCCACTTACGTACGTAATGGTTCATGTTTTTCCGTAAACATTGGTATAATTGAGCGTCACGGTATATGTCCCGTCAGCAAGTCATGTAATCATAGGCAAAGTCTTCCATTTTCCAGATCAGTCACCTGTAGTGTTGTAAACGATGCCACTTATCACAAGACTAGTATCCCAGATTTTAGGCGGCAACTCTCCATAAAGCGTAGGAGTTCCCGTAAAGGACGTCTGTGTATCAAACGTCGGAGAAAGTAAATAGAGATCTTGTATCTGTGCCGTGGTCAATCATGTGTTATATATACGAACTTCATCTATATTTCCGCTAAAATAATTGTTTATAGTGCTTCAACCATAACTTCCCACCGTCCACCTAGGATTTGTGTTATTCAACGAGACATTATTAGTTCCTGTAGCTTCTTGTATACCATCCACATACAATTTTCTTGCAGTAGCACTTTGAAACACTCCTACGATATGATACCACCTATTCGTGCTTAATGTGCTGGTCCCATTAGTGGCATACGCTGTCGTATTTTGTGCAATCAATGATGCATTCGAACCATTGAGTTGGATTCCAAAAAAAACATTTGTTCTGTTGCTTCTAGAACGCACGACCAATCACTGTACACCACTTACCCTACCCGGTCTTACTCGCGCAGAGATGCTAAACGGATACGAATTTATTGATGGTGTAGTTGATCTGGATGCATATCTGAATCCATTGAACGATAATATTTGTTCTCCTGATCGTATTGATCCCAACACACCCGCGTTGGAAGCCGTAAAATTATATCCAAATGTTCAAATATCGTATATTGTAGTCGAAATATAAGAACTATCCAACCATGTCAAAAGCCCCAAAGCCTGTGCCTCACTACTCGTATCAAGAATAATACTATCAGCCACATTTCTTACCAAACCGCCGCCGCTAAACTGCGCATACACTCGCTTGATATCATCAGTTCCCGTCAGATCCCAAACATATCCAGAAGCATAAGACACCCAAGAAGCTGAATCTCTTTCCGCGATCGTATTTCAAAATCTCATCTGATTTGCTCATGAAATGTCCATATTCAAATTCACGTTCAATCAAGTCGTATATACATCATCATTATCGATAACAAAGGTTCCCGTCAAAGTTCACATATAAAACGTCGTAAAGTGGCTCGCCTCAAAGATCACATATGGCTCACCATCGATACTTACCACTTCAACTGTATCGAGATAGTTCCATGCTTCTCCATCTTCAGAATAATTTATAGAAAGAATATCTCCTATACTTGCTTCAGGCACAGGAACCTTAAAGATTGCATTTACACTATTTCCACTACTATCTTCAAACACAATTCATTGTTCACTTCACACGTCAATCGCAGAAACTATTTCTTCATCAGTTTGGACATCTAGATTTTCTGTATCTACAAAGATTGGCGGCATTAAATCACCAGTAAATACCCCACCATCAGCAGTTTTGAGAAGTGTTCATTCTGGCAATTCTATTTCCGCAATCTGTCAGCTCATCTCATTCATAGATTGAAGCACGATAGGAATCAATAATTTTCCACTCAGCAAAGAAAAATCAATAGGCAAATCTCATACTACTGCACTATAATCCACAGGCGTCAAAGTAAGCGTATCAGTATTATATCCTCTACTAGCAAGATACTCCAATACTTTTTCTTTTTGCACAGTATCAAACAGCAATCAGATCACATCGCCCGTTACATACTGATATCACGATAAGAATCCGTTTACACCAGTATCAGCAAGCAATGAAGTGAACAATCCTGAATTGATAAGCGGATCAAAAATCAGACTTCGATTATATCAAGTTAAATTAATTATTTCATAATCAGTAAATACTCAAGTTTCTACGGCGACTTCTCATACCACAGCTTCTTGCAATCCTGTCTGACCAGTCACTAGCACGGCTTCAGCAGTGGTTGCGAGGGACGAAGCAATCTGTCAGGATCCTGTCGAAGGGTATAGATCTCAACTTAGTATTACATCGGTTCCCGTTTTGCCTCCCGTTTCCCGCGTACCGCGCGACTGATTTTCATATTGTTGCAATTCTTCGTTCAGTACTTTCCTTGTAGTCGGTCACATAAATCATTTCAAACTGATTGTAGCACCAGGCGTCAAAATATTTTTAGCAAGTTGAAATTGATAAACTGCATCCATAGTTACTACATCAAATGCGGCACTTTCGACACCAGAAAGATATCACAAAGAACGTAAAAGCATTTGAAGTGCAACGACTTTTTCACTGACTTCACCAAGCACAAATGGGCTATCAAAATATCCTGTTTCAAAAATATCTAGCATTTGAACTCATGAAACTGCCTCAATTAGAGCAATGGTTACTCAAGTAGCAACAACTTCTCACGAAGACAATACAAGTTCTGTAGAGACAATTTCCGCGATCCCGGACCCGATTACTATTTCTTCAGTTATTATTTCACCAGTTGTAATTTCCACAATACCCGTTTCGCTTATCACAACTCCGGACCCAATTACTATTTCTCAACTCAATAATTCATTACCTGTCAATCATTCCACGATCCCCGACCCGATTACCACTTCTCAACTCAATAATTCACTACCCGTCAATCATTCCGCATTACCCGTTAACCGTTCTACGTTTCCCGTCACTACTTGGCCGCTCTGAAGAGGAAACATAGATTTTAACAACTCAAGAACAGTAGTAGACGCTACTCATCCACTCATCACTAGTCACTGCTCACTACTCACTGCCACAGGAGAATATCCTTGACCCAAATATCGATGCACATCAGTTTCGTCGCTATAATACTCAAGGTATCTAAAAAATTCTTGGGGTTTTGCAGTTCTTGCGCCACGCAAAGGATCTAACACATACCATCTCGAACCGTCGGGGTCATCACCATACAGGACAACAATTCTGTGAGAAACTTTTTTTCCATGCACAACAAAATCTGCATATACATCATAAATCGAAGCTTGAGTAACAGCGAACAATCAACTAAAAATATCTACCAATCCAGTCATTGGAACTTCAACCAAAGTACCGCTAACAAGCCCTTGATGGATCAAATCATCTGCATTACCCTTAGGGAAAGTATCAGCGATATCGTTCCAGAAAGATGTCTTAAGCAAACGGAAAATATTTTCATAGGCGATACGCGAACAATATGTTTGTCAAATCTCTCATCATGTCGTAATAACAGATTCTAAGCTATCGATCACAACATATCATGAAGCATTAAATTCGATATTTTTATGAGGATACAAGACAGAAAGCGGTAAAACAATTTGCTCCTCTCCAGTTACAATTTCCACATTACCAGTCACAATGTCTACAACCCCAGTATCGCTTAACACAATCCCCGAACCAATTACCACTTCTCAACTCAATAATTCACCTGTTAAAATTTCTCAAGTACCAGTCACTTGTCATCCTGAGCTTGTCGAAGGATATAACCCTCAACTCAAGAATTCAGCACTCAAATTTTCTCAAGTGATTATTTCTGAGTTCTGCCCACTGAGTTCTAAGTTCTGTGGAACTACGACATCTCCCATCTCATTAACCACAGCAGTAACTTCAGCGGAAACTTCTGCCACAGACGCTTCGACAGGGGTCTCAGAAGAAATCTCTGAAACAAGCGCTTCGACAGCAACTTCTGTTGTAGGAGCAACTTCTTCTGCAAAAATAGATACACCCAAATGATAAAATGCAAACAAAGCAAGAAGCAAAATAATATGCGTATATGCAAGAAAATGATGTTTGTGCTTATGCACCAACCCATGTGAATGACGAACAATTCTCTTAGCATGGCAATGAAGATTTTGAGCGTGATATACGATGCTCTTTCCATGATGAATTGCTTGATTTCGTATGTATTGTAGTAGGTTTTTGATTATCATCAAAAGCTAATATAAATATATCTCGACCGCCGATAGATTTTTATCTTTAAAATATATCGGATGCGAGAGATGTACTGGCCGTCTGCGGAAACACAAAGCATGAACGAAGTGAAATAATTTATGTTTTCCAAAGCGGTTCAGTATATTCAACCACACGCGGAACAACTCTTTCGCGCATACATAAGTATAGTGAGTAATTTTGAGAAAGGAAATATACCCCCAAAAATCATCGAAGTAGAATTCTCATAATCAAAAAAAAAGACATAATAATTTACATTACTATAATAAATGATATAATATAGAGATTGTCACACATATATGGCTCTATTGCTTTATAAATTCTAGCTTTCATTTGCATTTCTTTATCAAAAAAGTATCATCATTTATGAAATAATCTCACCAAAAAACAACATTTAACAAAAGATCTGCCTATGAATCTATCGTTCTATAAATCTATTATTTTCTTTTGACTGTGTACTTTGTACTTTGTACTAAATACTCTTTTTGCAACAACCAATGTGAATACCAATCTAGGCGTTAGACCACCCACAGCCGACATCATTTTCACGCCACCATATAATACAGGATTTTTCACAAGTGGAAATGTTTATGCAGAAGTGACGGGAATAGGCATCGTAGCACCAGTATATATGCTCACGGATAATGGAACATATAATTTTTCTTATCGTCGAGGTACCTGACCATACACGACCTGAGCAGCTTTTTCTCCTAGCAATACACGATCACACTTTTCACTCATTAGGACTATATCACGGATAGACAAGACCCCACCTACATTCTCAGGCGCAACAAGTGGCAACACATATAATACCGACATCACTATCATGTTTACTGATAACAATTCTTGAGCAACGGCCACACTCAACGGCACCGCTTTCGTAAATGGAACAACAATAATTGCAAATGGAACGTATACGCTTATCATAACAGACGCAGCAGGCAATACTACGGGCGTAACGTTTATGATCGATAAAACAATTACCAATACCATAACCTACAATCCACCATATGCGAGCGGATTTTTCACAAGTGGAAATGTAATAGCGACCATCACAGGATTCAACAAAACAGGAATTGTGATCGACAACAATAGTTGATCATTTACATATACCTTCACAGAAAATGGGGCATTCACATTCCTCTATCATGACAGCGTAGGTAATACATGATCAATCACAGCAAACGTATCGCGGATAGATAAGATACGACCTACATTTTCATGAGCAAGTACGGGCGCATTCTACGACCACAACATCAGTATATATTTCACAGATATGAATCTTTCATGAGCGATGCTCAATGGAACACCATACACATCGTGAGCACTCATTAGTGGAGATGGAATCTATACCTTTATTGTAAGTGATCTTGCAGGCAATAGCACAGGGATAACATTTACGATAGACCAATCACCACCCAGTTATTCATGAGTTATTCCATGATGAATATACAGCGGAAATGTGACAATAACATTCAGCGATCTCCATCTCTCATGAGCTACTATAGATGGGGTGCTATATATATCATGAAGTATAATTACAGGAGAAGGAATACATACCTTTGAAGTTACCGACAAAGCAGGTAATGCAAGTTCAGCGACATTCACGATAGACAAGACACCACCTAGCTATTCATGAGTCATTGCTGACAATACATACAACACTGATCTCACCATCACATTTACTGACAATCGCCCAGGAGTGACGGCGACACTAAATGGATTGAACTTCACAAACTGAACGACAATAACCACAAATGGAACCTACACACTCATCGTGACAGATGCTGCAGGCAATACAAGCTCAGTGATATTCACGATAGACAAGGTCATTACTGCCACGATAGAATATATGCCATCTTCACAAACCATCACAAGCGGAAATGTAATAGCGACCATCACAGGATTCAACAAAACAGGGATAACCATCACAAACAATAGTTGAAATGCAGCATATATATTTACAGGGAACGATAGTTTTGTATTCACGTATCAAGATGCTATAGGCAACACCTGATCTACAACAGCAACGGTACATCGAATAGATAATATTCCTCCACAATATTTTGGCTTCACAAGCTGAGCAACACACACAAGCGACATTACGATTACCTTTACCGACAATCGTTCATGAGCAACAGCGACACTCAATAGCAATCCGTTTTCCAACGGATCAATCGTATCAACAAATGGAACATATATACTTATCATTATTGATACTGTGGGCAACACAGTCACAACAACATTTACGCTCAACAAGAGCACTCCTCCTTCGTGAGGTGGTGGAGGTGGGGGTTGATGAGGAACAGTGACGGATCCATGCATAGAAAGAACATGCAACAATTCATACTATGATGCACTTTGTGGTGTATGTCCAGTAAGTGAAACAGGTAGTACGATTCCAATTCCTTCAGACCTAGTTCCAGAAGCGCCACTCAAAGAGCCAATAATCACACCAGAGGAGACGAAGGAATATTCCAAAGAGATGTTGGACGCTTACAAATATGCATACGCGCTAGGAATAACTACCAAATGAACCGCAGATAGAGCAGATTTAAATGGACCACTCATCAGGAAGCAGCTCGCAAAAATGATTTCAGAATATGCGATCAAAGTAGTTGGACTCATGCCAAATAACAACACAAAATGTGACTTTTCTGACATAAGTAATGAATCAGAAGAAATGAAATACTATACGAGACTCTCATGTAAATTATGACTCATGGGACTTAAAGCAGACGGTAAAACAGTCAGACCAACATTCCTGCCCAACGAGATAGTCACGAGAGCGCAGTTTTGAACAGTATTTTCCAGACTAATATTTGGTATGAAATACAACCTCAACGAAGAAGAACTCTCGCTCTTTGAACAGGTAATGAGCAAAATCAAAAGCACAACACAGCAAATCGCAGGCTTCTTTGGGATTAGATACACTGCAGACATCAAAATAAGCCGGTATAGCAAGCACCTTAGCGCGCTCAAAGAAAATAATATCATGAAAAAAATAGATCCAATTATGACAGAGCTGAGAGGTTATGTTATGATGATGATGATGAGGGCAGACAAGAATTGAGTAATTCAAGCACATGCCTGAGAAAAAATAGGCACACAATAAATAAAACGGTTTTTTTTGAAACTTATTTCACTTTCAAGGATATATTTCCTTCTACAAGAGGCTGATTTTCGTAAGACACTTTTGCCCTAATGATGTAGTCTCCAGACTGATCATACAACACAGTTGTCTGAACGCATTCCCTACCCTTACACTCCAAAGTCTTTCCATTCCCAAAGTCCCATTGGACAGTTGTTGGAACGCCATTAAGTTCCAAAGACATCACTACTCTATCACCAGCTGTAGCAACTTGTGCTGGATGCGAATCAAGATGAATAACCAATGTTGCAGTAGCTTTTTTGACGATAATATTAGTGTCAGGAGAAATAGAAATTTCACGACCTTTTTTGGTTTTCAAAGTAATGATAGGTTTGTATTCACCATTTTCACGAGCAGAATCATATCTATAGATATGAGTCATTATCGACTGAGAAACGTTTTTTTTGATATTACCAGTTCCATCGCCGAAATCCCAAGTAAAATACACTATTTCATCAGCAGGATCATTAATCACGGTCGTCGAAGCATCAAAAGTAACAGTAAATGGATCTGTACCTACAGTACTAGGCCTCACAAGTAGTTTACCAACGATGTCGTCTTTTTTAGTCTGGACGGTAATTACTTTTTCTGTTGTGGTTCCGCGCGCCAAGTCCTCTATTACTATACTCAATTTATGATCCACACTTGTATCAATTTTGGCCTCAAAAGCCTTTCCGTCGCTAGACAAAATAGGCCTTCCATCAAGCAACACTTTTTTTGTAGCTGTAGGACTTGCAGGAGAAATAGCTTGAATTTGAATTTGTACGATGGTAGGGATCTCTTTAATAGTCAAGACATCATCTACAAAGGTGACTCAACTCTCTGTTCATGCTTTTTTAAAAGCCGGAGAACCAGGTGATTTATAATTAAGATTATATAACACATCAAAATCTGCAGCACCTACTTGAATATCTTCACTTTCACATTCTCCTTGCTTTCCTTCATCAGTGAGGAAAACTGCCTTGATAGCATACAATCCTGCACCAGGAAACTTGTATGACAATATACCATCAGTATTGTTTATCTTTTCTAGGACCTTGCCTTTGTTTTTTTGATCCATAATACTAAATTCATATTCCGTAATAAGCGCATTTCCGTAGAGGAAATTTGTGGAGATATTATAATCAGTTCATGCAACAGGAGTGAAAAGAATTTCACATACTGGCACATCCGATTGCTCGATTCTTACAGGGAACGTATATAAGTAATTATTTAGTCCAGGAAATCTTACATTCACTTCATATAATTTCGCTTCCTTATACACATAAGTAAAAGTAGATGCATTTTGCTTGTCCGTTTCGCCATCGCCATTTACATCTCGGATTACACTATAGTCAGGAAGACTGAAATTACTAAACACTGATCTTGCATCAAAGCTTACCTTGGCAGGAACCGTTCCGGCTATCGCCTCCGTATTGCTGTCATTATATGTCAACTCCCCTTTGCTTGGGGTAATGACAATTTCTGACTCTACATTAAGTACACCACCAGAGATGACTTTTGTCACTTTTTCTCAAGTAGGAACATTAATATAAGCAAGACTAAGTTTGAGTGGATAGTCACCTTTTTTCATGTAGACACAGCTTCCAGCAAACTGAGAAGTAGTAAGATTCATTGGCAAACTCTGTCCATTTCAACAATTCAATCTGACATCTGTAAACGTAACCTGTCCAAGAGTAGGAACAATTTGATTATTGAAGTAAGTATTATTCAAAGCATAGAAAATCGGAGTAGGCGCAATGATTTTTGCCGTAGGATCTGCCGATGGAGAAATCGGCCCACTCTTGAAATTGATATATGGAATAACAAGTTTTGTAGAATCCACATTACTGGTCGTAGAAATATTTCTCACCATAGTCAATACTTGAGATCACAGAACAATAGAGAAAATCAAGACAATAAATCACAATAATGATCATAACATATATCACAATTTTGATTTATTTTTGACCGTTACTAATCTATAAATATTGACGATGATAAGCGCTATACCGACGAAAATCAAGAGACCAAAAAACACAGAGGTGAATGCTTGAAGCAAAGTCTTAGTAGTTACAATATCAAGTCCGACACTCGCCAACTGACGCGGATTTTGGATGAGATAATAAAATACACCGACAAATCAGCCAACCACAAAGAGAAACAATGCCCCACATCAAATCAAGAATCCCTTCATAGAAATTTTTGAACCAGACACCTTTACCTCAGTAGGTTTGGTGACATGATTTCCACCCGACAAGGTCTGAAGTGTTTGTGCATTTTGATTATATTGGAGCGTCAATTGCTGCATTTGTGCTTGAATTTGTGGCTTCTGAGCAGGATTTGTCTGCGGATTTTGGAGCATAGCATTGAGCTGCGCATATTGTTGCTGCAACAATGTTTGTTGCTGGCTTATTTGTTGTATCTGCAAAGCGGCTTGCTGTTGTTGCATCTGAATCTGAGCAGGCGTTAATGGAGCTGTTTGAGTTTGTGCTTGTGCTGGCGCATTTTGTGGAGCTGGAGTACCTTGTGGAGCCGCTTGCTGAGGGGTCGTTACTTGGGGCTGATTACCTGCAGCCTGAGCTCATTGCGTTTTTTGATAAAACGGATCAACCATTTATTTTTTATTTAATTGAAATAAAATGCCTACAATAGGTGTATAGAAAATCACAGCAGTTTCAACAAGATTTTTAATTTAGAAATTATTCCCTCACCCC